>Ga0105358_10000027_pt1 | contig 51431 bp, 38 predicted proteins | sample GOMGulsemesocosm_5_FD_83509 | JGI IMG/M metagenome (GOLD analysis project Ga0105358, IMG submission 83509) | Methane-oxidizing microbial communities from mesocosms in the Gulf of Mexico - GOM15C Gulf of Mexico | ecosystem: Environmental > Aquatic > Marine > Cold seeps | place: Gulf of Mexico... | reverse complement strand
CATCGCCGTGCAGCTGACACCGAGTGACCAGGAAGCGCCGACCGCACAATAATCATAGTGAGGTGTCGGAGTTGGCCCGCTGGATACAGACACTTTCCCAGGGCGGATTAAACGGTTTGGTCGGCCGCGCTGCACTTGTTGCAGCAGCGACTTAGGTTGCTCAGAATCATACACAGCCAGGCTACCAGCGCTAGCGTAATAACAGCAGCAAAGACAATACCTAAGGCACGAATTGATCGACCCGTATACCAAGATGATATTTGGAATGTTTTCACTGGAGCTTATAGTTTTTAAAGCAGGCCTTCGTAAGACGTTATAAAGTCTTCGAACCGAGGGTTCGTTTTTTTTGACGGCGGGTTATTCAAGTGACATTCAAAGTAACACGACTTTTTTGAGCCGACTTAATTACTTTTATAGCAAGTGATTACAAAACCTGTTTGGTGGTCTCCCTGAGGTCATACTCCCCCATAAACTGCATGAATTGTTTGATGCGCTTGGCGTAGCGCAGGTTGCGGTGGGTCAGTATCCATAAACCCATCTCGCCCCAGGGTTTGGGGCTGAGGGCCACCAGATCTGGGCAGGCCTCGGCCACCTGCTGGGTGACAATGCCGATGCCACAGCCTGCCTTGAGGGCGTGCAACATTTGTGTGTTGGTGTCGCTGTGCATAACCACGCGGGAGTGTTTGATGCCGGCGAATGCGGCCAGGTAGTCCTCAACACGGGTCTCGACATTTTGCCAGATAACCCAGTTGGCGTTATCGAGGTCGCGCCCGTGGGCCTCGACGTAACGTTTGGCGGCGTAGGGGCCGTAGGGCAGCTTCATCAGTTCGCGGCCGACAAGCATTTCGGGCGGCTCGTTGGTGACTCTAATGACGACTTCAGCTTCCAGTTGATTGAGGTTGAGTGTGTCCATGGTGGAGCTGATGCGCAGGTTGATGTGCGGGTGAGTGTCGATAAAGTCCGCCAGAGCGGGTGCCAGATCAATGGCGCAGGGCTCGGGCAGGGAGATACTCAACTCGCCAGTGGGCGCCTCGGACTTTGACAGCACCTGGCGCTGAAAACCGATAAACGCCTGCTCCACCGCTTCGGCTTCGGGCAATATGTTTTCACCCACCGCTGTGAGGGTGTAGCCACTCTGCAGTCGATTAAACAGGGTTTCATTGAGCAATGCTTCCAGGCGATCAATACGCCGCGACACAGTCACGTGTGTCACCCCAAGGCTCTTGGCGGCGCGGCTGAGGGTACCCAAGCGAGCCACCGCGAGAAAGAAACGTACGTTGTCCCAATCCATTCAATCGTCCTCTGCGCTCAGCGCTGAAACCGTGAACCAGCCATGCGTTGAGTCTATTGTCTCTGTTGTGCATATATTAACAGTTGTTGGTTGGGGCTGCAGTCGGCTCAGATTTGTTGGGGGTGGATATCAGCCTCTATGTGAGCCCCGCAGGAAAGAGAAGAAAAATGCAATCACTCTACTCAGCGTTGAAATTAACCAGATGGGATAGGCATGCCGCGGCTTGTGGTTGGTCGTACGGTCGTCAATTGTTGGCGTCATCATTTATCCCGAGCTTACAGGTTGAGTGGACACGCTAGGTGCCCTAGAGGGTTTTCCTGAGGCGCCGCCTCAAACCCACTGGTCAATGAGGTCCTGAGCGCAATATTGAGATACATTTTTCACGAGCGCTGAGAAGTTTTCGGGTTAATACTTTATTGTGAGCAATACGTAAAAAACGCCAGTGGAAACCTGGCGTGTTTTTTGTTTGATCCCTAGCGATTTCATAGGGGCGATAAAAATATATAGTCTTAATGAACATATATCTGAATTGTTTTCGCCTGTAGTAATAGGCTTGAATAGGTCGCGGCTGGCCACTGTGAACGGCTTTGCGTGACAGAAAAAGTGTATTTTTCTGACGTCACTCAACACAGGTAACTTTTTTAAATATGTTAGCCTCTTTGTAACTATAAAAGTGAGAAGGTGAACAACGAAGCTCACGATGACGTTTATAAGGTGAAGTAATGAGTGAAACATTAGAACAAAGAGTGGACCGGTTAGAATCCTTGGATGCCATTAGACAGTTGGCATCAAAATATTCGTTGTCACTGGATATGCGTGATCTGGATGCGCATGTGAACCTCTTTGCAGAAGATATACGAGTCAGTCGTGAAAAAACGGGCCGTGCACACTTAAAGCGTTGGTTGGATGACACCTTGCGACTGCAGTTTACCGGCACCTCTCATCATATAGGCAATCATGTCATTGAGTTCAAAGACCCTGATCACGCCTATGGTGTGGTCTATTCCAAGAATGAACATGAGACCGCTGGCGAGTGGGTCATTATGCAGATGCTCTACTGGGATGATTATGAACGCATCGATGGGCGCTGGTATTTCCGCCGCCGTCTGCCTTGCTACTGGTACGCGACGGATTTAAACAAACCGCCCATTGGTGACATGAAGATGCGTTGGCCGGGACGAGAAGCCTACAGCGGTGCTTACCATGAACTCTGGCCATCCTGGGGAGAGTTCTGGAGCAACCCACCGACGGATGATGAACCCCAAGTGGCAGAACCCGCCCCCCTGGATCAATTTTTGACAACCATGCGCGGCACCACTGATGTGCCCAAAATTCGTATCCGTTGATAGGTGTGTTATGAGTAATTTAAAGGCTCTTATGGCTGCGCAATCGCTGGGCCGTATTGAATTATCCAATCGCATGGTGATGGCGCCCATGACACGTAGCCGCGCCGAAGACAACGACTGTGTGTCTGACCTGCACGTTGATTATTATGCCCAGCGCGCAAGCGCGGGTTTGATTGTGACTGAGGGTGTGCAGCCAAGTCTCGACGGAAAAGGCTATTGCCGTACGCCGGGCATTTATAATCAGGCGCAGATTGATGCCTGGCGAAAAGTAACCGAGGCGGTACACGCTCGCGGTGGAAAAATTGTCTGTCAGCTGATGCACTGTGGCAGAGTCGCCAGTCATTTAAACAAAGCCACTGGCGCTGAAACCCTGGCGCCTTCCGCCATTGCTGCAAACGCGAAGATATTCACCGAGCAGGCGGGTATGACGACGATGGATGCGCCCAGAGCACTGACCACAGCCGAGGTGTTAGAGGTGGTGGAACAGTATCGTCAAGCCACAGAGAACGCCTATGCGGCAGGTTTTGATGGGGTAGAACTGCACTGTACTTCTGGCTATCTACCCGCTCAATTTCTGTCGACCGGCAGCAATCAACGCGATGATCAATACGGAGGTTCGCTGGATAATCGTTTGCGTTTTGTTCTGCAGCTTTTAGAGGCGATGGCATCCGTTGATGGTGCCGACCGTGTTGGCATGAGAATTTGCCCAGGCAATCCGTTTAATGACTTGCAGGACAACAACCCAAGGGAAACCTTCTCGACGTTGCTCGATCGGGTGTCCGGTATGGGCTTGGCCTATCTTCATGTGATCCGTATGGCATCAACGGGTTTGGATAACATTGCCCTTGCCAAGGCGCACTTTAGTGGCCCCCTGATTGTGAATGACAGCTACAGCGCCGAAGAGGCCGATCAGCTGTTGCAGGACGATGAGGTGGCGGCTGTTTCTTTTGGTCGGCTGTTTATTGCCAACCCCGATTTGGTTCACCGCGTGCAAGAAGGCTTAGCCTTTAATCGCTTAGACGCCTCGACGCTCTATAGTGCTGGCCCTCAAGGTTTTACCGATTACCCTGTGGCTCAATAAATATTTTTAGGCGCCCTGCGTGGCGCCAAAACCGAGCGGAGTACTGAGATCTATACCGATGCCAAAAGATCAAGGCATTATCGATTTTATCTTGGCGGTGCCAAATAACGACACCTCTGATGACTGTGTTTTTTTTCGTCCATTACGGATGGATGAACACAAACGTAAGTTTGCCGTCTACTGTTTCTGTTTGATTAAAACGCTTGGCAGGCTTTGCGTGCATCGAGCAGTGCACCGTCGATGTAACCAATGTTTTGACAATCACCGATGGGCGTAACGTCGAACCCAGCGCCTTCCAGTTGTGACGCTAAGGACAGGTCTGGCTCGGCGCCTAGGGCGATAATAACTTGCTCGGCCTCACTCTGCTGCTTAAGATCGCTGTGCTGGTAGATGACGTTTTTTGGGGTGATTTCATCGACAGAGATACCCGTCAGCAGTATGGCCCCCTGTTCTCGCAGCGTGTGAACCACCCGCGAGCGCCGTACAATGCTGAGTTCTGGGGCCAGAGTATTGGAGGGCTCCAGTACCGTCACTTGACGCCCGCGTTCAATCAGAAATTCGGCCATCTCTAACCCCACCAAACCGCCACCAATGATGACAACACGCCTGCGAATTGGCATCCACAATCGACTCATGAAACGCATGACCTCTAGGTTGCTGAGCAGTTTTAACTGGCGACCCAGCGTAAGCATTGCCCGTTGATACAGTGGCAGCTTGGCAATGGCTGCCGCATCCGATCCAAACAGTAAACCACGCATTTGTTCGCCATCAAAAACGTGATTCAGCTCTTTGCCTTTGATCGGCGGCGCACGACGAGCGGCGCCGGTGGCGACTATGACGTGATCGGGCGCTTCAGCGTCAATTAACTCGAGACTGGCGGCCGTATTCAGACGCAGGTCAAGCTTGCTGTTACGCAGGTTATTAGAGAGGTATTTAATCAGCCGCCCATTGGGCTCATAGGCCAGCGCGGCAATGCGTGCAGTGCCCCCAAGCTGTGGGTCCCGTTCAAACAATACGACGTCGTGGCCCTTGCCAACCAACAAACGTGCGGCCTCCATGCCGCCGGGGCCAGCGCCAATGATCACTATCTTTTTATGCGTTTTGGTCGGTATTAGTTTCTCGGCGTATTCACGACCCACGGAGGTATTAACCGCACAGCACAGTGGCTGGTTGATAAAGATCTGACTGACACAAATGTAACAGTAGATGCAGGGCCTTACGGCCTCGGCGTGACCAGCCATTACTTTGTTGGGGAGCTCGGGGTCTGCCAGCAGTTTGCGGCCCATTGCCACGAAATCAAAGTCGCCGGCCTGTAAGCCTTTTTCGGCCAGCTCAACTTCAATGCGGCCAACGGCAATGACGGGTATCGTCAAAGCGGCCTTGGCCTGACGGGCGAAGTCTATAAAACCGCCGGGTTGATGAACCAGAGGGGCTTCGGTGAACGAAATGCCCTTGGCCGTATTTCCATAGGCGCTGACATCAATGGCATCGGCTCCGGCTTGCTGCGCCAACTTGGCGGCAGCGATAAAATCGCTGGGTGTGATGCCATTTTCAACGCGATATTCCATTGCGTCCATGCGCACCAATATTGGAAAGTCGCAGCCGACGGCGGAGCGAATACTTTGAATGATCTCAACCAGCAGGCGGGCGCGGTTTTGGGTGTTACCACCATATTGGTCGCTGCGTTGATTGGTGGCCTTAGAGAGAAAGCTGGAGATCAAATAGCCGTGACCGGCGTGAATCTCAATGGCATCAAAATTCGACTTTTGCGCACGTAGGGCGGCCTGGGTAAATTGATCAATAAGCCATGTAATGTCGCGCTCATTCATTTCTCGGTACTGCGGGCCTTTTCCGTCAGGGCCTGCGGCTTTGATGAAGTTGCCAAGCTCCTGTGGGGTCAACAGGGCCATCATGTCACTGGGCACCTTATTCGGTACAGAGGGCACCAGTAATGGTCTGCCGGCTACCGTATCTTCCTGTGCAACCTTGCCACTGTGGTTAAGCTGGGCGGCAATCTTAGCGCCATGTTTATGCACACGGTGAGTGAGCTCGGTTAAGCCAGGGATGAAATCATCCGATGAAAACCCTAGGGTGTTGGGCATGGCCGAGCCTTTGGGCCAGGCAACTGCTGAAGTTTCCAGTATCAGTAACCCGGTCCCGCCTTTTGCGCGGGTTTCGTAGTAGGCGATGAGTTGTTCGCTGCAACGGCCGTCGCTCTGGGCAAAGTTGGAGCCCATGGCCGCCAGCACCATACGGTTCTTCAGGGACAGCTTGCCAATATTTGCTGGCGATGAGAGTGCCGTAAACTCAGTGCTGCTCATGGCTGTCTCGAAGTCCGACCATGATCATAGGGCCGACCAAGATGGCGGCCATCGCGCCAGCCCATATGCCTTTGAAAACACTGTAGGCTTCCGGTGTAAAGGTATGTGCGCCAGCGGCAAGCATGCCCAGTAACGTGATGGGGGCAATGATGAGCATGCCGATCAGACCGAAATAGAGGGCAGAGAGCCACAGCGACTGTGGGAAGCCAGCGGCGACTCGCTCCAAGAGGCGTGATTTATTAGGCGTAAAGCGGGTCATCTTGCCCTTATTGACCTTGCGTTTTTGCAGGGGAATGACGATGAGGGTGACGATAAAAGGCAGAATAAAAGCCGTAGCAAGGATGTCGATGGCAAAGCTGCCGCTGCCAGCGAGGTGCAGTAAACCCTTACCTTTCAGTGACAGCCAAGCAATACCACCGTTAAAAAACGTATTGGTTCCGCCATTCATTAAGCGTTCGTGTTGGATGTAACTGTTGAGTTCACTGGTCATCGTTTGCTGCCTATTTCATGAGTGCTCTTATGTTAGTGCTCTTATGTTAGTGCTATGGCGCTTAGAATGTAGAACATATGGCTTCTAGTTTGTTAACATTTGGGTTCGCGACAATTATTGAATAAGAGTCAAAGGACACACCCAATGAGCATCATCGCTATCCCGGCGTCTAAATTCTTTCGTTTATTCGACTACTTAGAAAACATTGGCCTGAATGCGGCCGTTGTCTGCGATAAAGCTGGGCTGAGCTGTAAGGAAATTAAAAAACTGGCCGATGACAAGCGGCTTTCAGCGGCCGATTACTCCAAGCTGTATAAAGAAGCCGTGCAAGAAATGCAGCAGCTGGATCGCCCAATCCCCTGGGCGGCGGGTATTGGCAGTGACCTTTTTGAGGTGATGTGTCATTACGTGATTGGCGCATCGACACTCAGAGAAGCCCTGCAGCGGGCAGAAAAGGTCGAGAGTTTGGTGTTTTCGATCAGCTGCCACCGGATTACCCTCAAAGAAGACGAGGACAACGCTTACCTCCATTATTCGGTGGATACCAGTAAGATGGATGAGGTGTTGGTTCCCAAAAACTGGGATCGTGCCGACACCTTTGAGACAGTGGCCAAATCCTCCGGTTTATTGGTTTGGCATGCCCTGTGTGGTTGGCTGATTGGCCGGGCGATTGAAACCAAAAGCATCGCGGTTGATGCCCCTTCTATCGGTGAGGCTTACAGTGCCGGTGTGGTCAATGTGACCGGTTGTTCTATGGAGTACATGGCTGATCACAGCGTGTTGGTGTTCAATAAAGATTTTCTCGATTACCGCATAGTGCACACTCTCGAATCATTGCAAGATTTTCTCTCCAATACCGTATATCAGCTCATTGCTATCGAGCGTAAACCGCCCACCACCAGCGCCGCAATTAAGTCTTTAGTGGGCATTGATTTTACCGAAGGCATGCCGACCTTTTCAGAAATAGCTAACCGTCTGCATATGTCTGAATCAAGCCTGCGTCGGCGTTTATTGGTGGAAGACACCAGCTATCAGATGTTAAAAGATGAAATTCGATGCTCCGCAGCGATTGAATATCTTAAAAACTCTGAGATCAAAGTAAATGAGCTCTCAGACCTGCTCGGTTATACAGAGCCTAGCTCTTTTGTGCGCTCCTTTAAAAATTGGATGCAGGTAACCCCGAAGGCTTATCGCGAGCAGGTTAAGCAGCTAGCCTCTAAATAATTGTGATAGGCAATAGACATCAGCCGCTGCTGAATTCTATTGTTTATGAAGTTGACCGTTTGCGTCCTACTGCCCCAGTTTTAATCAAATTACTGTATCCATACTTACTCAAAGTAAGCCTTGCATCTGGCGCTTAAGTAATCATTTATAAAAATTATAAAAATAATGACATTGGAGATGGGTGATGAAAGTGAATTTTAGGGCTTTTTATAAGACGGCGTTGTTCAGCAGCGTGCTGGCAGCTAATACCGCCATGGCGCAATTAGAGATTGAAGAGATTATCGTAACCGCGCAAAAGCGCGCTGAAAGTGTTCAGGATATCCCCTCTACAGTGAACGCGGTTACTGGCGATGCGCTTGATCACTACGAGATTAAGAGCTTTGAGGATTTGTCTGCGCTGAGCTCTGGTTTGAGCCTTGATCGTACCCAGCCCAATAACCCAACCATCGCCATGCGCGGGGTCTCTTTTGATCCGGATTCTAATGCCCGTGCGTCGGTGGAGACCTACTGGAATGAAATGCCAGTGTCTGTTCGCGCGGCCTTTCAACAGGTTTACGATGTTGAGCGTATAGAGGTGTTGCGTGGTCCGCAGGGTACCTTGCAGGGTCGTACCTCTCCTGGTGGCGCCATTCATCTTCACACCCGCAAGGCGGACCTAGAAGACACGGGTGGTTACATAAAACAATCGCTGGCCGGCAATGACGCACGCAATACTCAAGTAGCCCTTAACTTACCGCTGACCGATACCTTGGCCGCGCGTTTTGCCGGTGTCTATGACTCTAATGCTATTGATGGCATAGAGCTGGAAGATGGCACTGAACAGTCAGCGCGCTCTAAAGGCGGGCGTATCACGCTAAACTGGCAGCCAAGCGATACTTTTAGCAGTACGCTGGTGTCAGAGTATTTGGCCAGCAGCGCCGATGCCTTCGAAGATGTCACTGATGTGGATGATGGTGCGCCGGGTATTTTTGACAGCACGACTTTACACGACGGCAAGAATTTAAATGTTCAGCGCAATGAATTACACACGTTAAAAATGGTGTGGGATCTAAGCGATGACATGGAGCTGACCTCGGTGACGGGGTACCGTGAAATCAAAGAACACCGGGAGCGGGATTTGGATCGGACCGGAGCTAATACGATGCCACTGGGTCCATTGCAAGTGCCGGTGTCGGGTCTTGAGTTTCGTCAGACGGTCACCACGCAACGTAAGTCTATGGTGCAAGAAGTTCGCCTCGATGCGATGTTCAGTGATTTTTGGGAGTACACCGCGGGTGCTTATTATGAAGATCAAAGGATTGTATCGAGCGTAGCCATCGATGGCTTTTCACCGACCTTGGGTGAGGACAGTTGTAATTATTTCAATGAATCGTTTGGTGCAGGTTCATGCGCTGCGTTTTTACCGCTGCTGGGTGTAGAGCCAACAGATGCCTCTCTGTCTTTGGCCAGTTTATTGCCCCCAGAGTTGACTCAGGTGGTGAGCGACCAAGAGCAGATGGGTGTATTCACCCACAACCGTTTTCATTTGAGCGAGAGCACCACACTGCAAGCGGGCCTGCGTTGGTCAAAGTACAATTTGACGCCGCCAGCAACCGACCCAACCTCAAAAGACTCTTTCTCAAAAATGACCGGTGGGTTGAAGCTTTCTCATAACCTCGATGACGTCACCATGCTCTATGTTTCGCTTGATCGCAGTTACCGCCCTGGCAACGGTATCGTCTCGCTCGATCAAACACAGTTGACGGGATTTGGTGAAGAGAACAGCGACTCGATTGAACTAGGTATTAAAACCACTTTATGGAGCGGTCGCGCGCAAATTAATGCCGCTATCTACCAGCAAGAATTTGAAGATTACATTACCCGTGCGGTAGGGCTTGGTTACGATTCAAGCGGCGATGGCACCGCTGACTCGACCGTGTCAGGGGGCATTCCTTTTAACGGCGATGCCCTGATGCTGGGTGCAGAAGTGGATGCGCAATTGTTGCTGAGCGAACAGTGGTTGGCCTCCGTTGGCCTGAGCTACAACGATGCAACCTTTAGCGGGGGCGCGCAAGCACCTTGTTCTGCTGTTGGTGACACGATTGCAAGCGCAGGAGATCAGTTGAACTTCTGCGACGTGGATGGACAGCGCGTGGGTGGTGAGCCTAACTGGTCTGTGACCTTGGGCAGTGAGTACATCATGCCTGTTAGCGTTGGCGAGGCCTATGTTCGTGGTTTGTACAAATTTAACGACCACCGTAGCGGGGGTACAGGCACTCCTGATGTTAGCAGCTACGGTGTGCTAAATCTGTACACGGGTGTGCGCTCAGACGATGGCTGGGAAGCTTCACTCTGGATGAAAAATGCCCTGGATGAAGAAGCTGAAAAACAAGTTCAGGAAATTTTCGGTTTCAACGAAGTCGGCAATCAAATCAACGCGGTAGCGGTTATACCTGAACGTCAGATTGGTATCACGGCAACTTACAATTTCTCTATGTAAACGACTTTGCTCCCGCCACAGTTTATGTGGCGATTCACAACCGGTTTGCTGAAACACGCAAACCGGTTTTTTTATGGTGGTGTTTTCACTGTATCGAAGAATTAAAACCAGAAAAGCACACACTAAAAAGCCGCCGGTGATCAGCACCGGCGGCTTTTTAATTGGTTTTTTAGAAGGGCTTGTTAGATATTATCGGGGCGCAGCATGGCGTCGTGGCCACCATCGATATAGAGCATTGAGCCACAGATGAAACGTGACTTATCGCTCAATAAAAATTCGACCATATCGGCCATGTCATCTGGCTGACCAGGGCGCTGTAATGGAATGCTGGCGACAAACTCTTTGATGGCTGGACCGTATTCTGGGTGCTCGGCCACCGCTTGGGTCATCGGCGTTTCGGTGTAGCCTGGGGCAATGGCGTTAATGGTCATACCCTGTGCTGCGAACTCACGAATGTTGCGGCGCATCCAGCGGCTAATGGCTTGCTTAGAACCGCTGTACACATCGTGCCCGTCAATGTTGTTGGCAATCTCGCGAGAGCCGGCTTCATCTCCCGCCAGCAGAGCATCCATGTACTCTGGGCTCTGGCACATGGGGGCTGAGTTCGAGGAGACAAGCACCACGGTGCCTTTCTTTTTAGCGATCAAATCTTTTAGACCTTCAACCAGAGAGGTAGAGCCAAAGAAGTTTACGCTGCTGATGAGCGCGTGGTCTGGAACATGGGAGGCAAGCCCAGCGCAGGTGATCAAACCATCAAGTCCGTCTTTGGCGGCGCTGCGAATACCTTCAATGGCAGAGGTTCGTCCACTGGCGGTTGAAAGGTCAGCGGTGATGTCGGCGTCTTTTAAATCGACCACGATAATGTCGTCGCCGTTATCGATGATGCGCTGTTTGATGGCTGCGCCAATACCGGTGGCACCACCGGTGAGTGCATAGATGCCCATGCTGGTTCCTCGATTGTTATTTTAATACTTAGAGTAAAGTAATTTGGCTGTATTGCGTAGAGACTTAACGTCAAGTTTCATTAACCAAAAGTCTCGTGGCAAAGCAGAAGAAGTGCTTTATGGTGTTTACCCAAGTTCTGACTGAATGGCGCTGCCCGGCAGTGCTTGCATGCCACCATCTACTTCTAGAATTTTACCGGTGATAAAACCGCTGGCATCGGAGGCCATGTACAGCACCGACAAGGCCAGGTCGATTGGCTGTCCCATGCGTTTGAGTGGAATCCAACGTTCGGTTTCTTCTCGCATTTTATCAGTACTGGTAATAAAGGCGGTACTGGGTGTTTCAACGGCGCCGGGGGCGACGGCGTTAACACGAATGTTCGGTGCCAGCTCGTAGGACATGATACGGGTCATCTGGTTCATGCCAGCTTTAGCCGCGCCATAGGCGGAAAAATTTCGATCGACCATCCAACTCAAGGCAGAGGACACATTGACGATGCTCGCCTTATTGCTCTTTTTTAGGTGTGGCAGACACAGGTGTGTCAGTGCATAGGCAGAGGAGAGGTTGATGCGCAGGGTGTGTTCAAAGCGGCCCATGTCCACCTCGTCCAGTGAGCCGTAACCTTTACCCGGCGCGCCGGCGTTGTTGATTAATATATCAATGCCGCCGAAGGTATCGATGGTCTTATTGACTAGGTTTTTTAACTGTTCTTCTTTGGTGACATCGCAGGACACGGCCAGCGCTTCGACGCCCATCGCACGTGCGTTCTTGGCTGTCTCTTCAACGTCTTCGAGACTGCGTGCCACGCAGACAACATTGGCCCCCATCTCGGCGAAACTTTCGGCAATGCATTTTCCTATGCCTTTCCCGGCTCCGGTGATGATGGCTGTGCGACCGTCTAATCTAAAAGCATTTAATAACATCTAATTATCCTCGATCTGTGTCTGTGTCTGTGTTTTCAGAGGTGCCCTAGTCAGCGTTGCGCTGATAGGCGATGACACCGCCTATCATGGTGAGGTCAACGCGAATATCTTTAAGGCTTTCTGGGTGTTCCAGAGGGTTCTGTTCCAGCACCACGAGATCGGCAAGTTTGCCGACTTCAATAGAGCCAAGGTCGTCTTCTTTAAACATTTGCCAGGCGGCATCAAGGGTGACACTGCGCAGACCCGCGAGCACATCAATACGCTCATCTTCGCCAATGACTTGGCCGCTGGCAGAGAGGCGATTGACCGCCGACCACACACTGAGCAGAGGGCTCATGGGTACAACCGGCGTGTCCAGGTGGGTGGTGAATCTCATGCCTTTATCTTGTGCGCTTTTCGTTGGGCTGATCTTGGCTGCTCGCTCTGGGCCAATCGATACATCGCGGTGCTGATCGCCCCAGTAGTAGGTGTGGGCGGCAAAAAAACTGGGGGTTATCCCCAGTGCTTTCATGCGCTCGAGCTGATCGTCTCTGGCCATCTGTGCATGAATCAAAATCAATCGCGGATCTTGTCTAGGGTGTTTTTTCTGAGCCAATGCAAAGGCATTAATGATGTCTTCAATGGCTTGATCACCGTTGCCGTGAATGGCCATTTGAAAACCGGCGGCGTGGATACGCTCAACCCAATCGGCGAGTTCGTCAAAGGGCATGTGCGGGTAGCCGTGGTAATCCATCTTACCTTTGAAGGGGGTGTGGTAGGGGTGGCTCAGATACCCCGTGAAGCCTTGAATGCTGCCGTCGGCCACCAATTTAATTGCGCCAATGCTGAGCTGGTTATTATTGTTCTCCATCAGCGCTTTGGGGCCGGCTTCAATGTCCAGCTCAAACTCTTTGAAGTGAGGCGATAATGCCAACCGCAGCGGCGTGATATTGAGCCACTTAGAGAGTTTTAATCCGCTGGCAAAGGCCTGGTCGACATTGCTGCTTTGGGCGGTGGTCACACCGGCCTTGAGGTACTCATCGGAAGCGTAAGTGACCATATCAAAGAGATCGGTGACGCCTAAATCAAAGGTGATTTTTTGTAGGTTCAGAGCGGCACTCTCTTCAAGCAGCCCGGTTAAGCGACCATGTCTATCTCGCTCAAGGTGCCCGCCGGGGGGATCTTCGCTGTCTTGCGTTATACCCGCAAGGGCTAAGGCGGCGGAGTTTGCGACCCCCATATGACCTGATACATGCATGAGAAAAACGGGGTGATTGGGGATGGCGCGATCCAACTCTTGGCGATTGGGGTGGCGCTTTTCATCGAGCATAAGGTTGTCGTAACCAAAGCCACTGACCCACTGGCCGTGTTCTGTCTGTGCGGCTTTTCTTTGCAGGCTCGAGACTATGTCAGCAATACTCTTTGTGTTGCCAACCGGGGGGCTGCTGAGTTCGGCAAGAAACAATGGCATGGCAGAACCAGGGAAATGACCATGGGCATCGATAAAGCCCGGTAGCAGTGTTTTGCCTTTAAGGTCGTGGATCACCGTATCGTCGTTGACCAGGGCTTTGATGTCGCGATTGCTGCCCACGGCACGAATGCGATTACCCTCTATGTACACAGCGCTGTTCAAACTGTTGCTGCTGGACATGGTCATGACCTGCCCATTAATAAACGCCTGACTAGCACTCGGCTGTTGCGGCTGCAGGTAAACATAAGTGGCCAGAGTGATCAGTCCGGTGATCATCGCCGCGCTGGTGAATAATTTTGATCGAAAAGCCATGCAGATAGGCCTCTATGCGTTGTCGGGTTTGATGGCGTTGGCGAGGAAACTGGCGGTGTCTTGCAGTTGCTTCTTTAGGTCGTAGTCTTGGTGAGATAACCAGTTAAGCAGTGCGTAGAGGTAGGCACCCACGATGGTGTGTACCAATAGTTCAGTGGCCTGATCGCTGCGCACGTCCCCTTGTTTGATGCCTGCGGCCATGATCATTTCCATGGCTTGATGCAGTTGTGTGAAACGGCTGCGGCTCTGGTCTGCGTTGCTGATACCACCGAGCCCTTCAACCAAAATCATACGGGTGAGTTCTGGTTGGCGATTGATGTAATTGGCCGAGCGAGTCATCAGGTGGGTAAGGCGATGTTCGGTCGTTGCTTCCTGCTTTAATTCATCGCTGATGTAGTTTACAAACTGCTCATCGATGGCTTCCAGCAGTGCGTGTAAGACCGCCGCTTTCGAGGGGAAGTAATTAAAAAAAGTAGGTTTGGAGATCTCAGCCGCTAGGGCAATCTCATCGACAGTCGTGCTGGCGTAGCCCTTGTCAGAAAACAGACGCGAGGCCACCCCACAAATGCGCTGACGTGTCTGTTTCTTTTTACGTTCTCTTAAGCCTTCTTTTTCCACTTTCATGTCTTTGCTGATTGCCTGAGGTGGTTGATATTGAAAATATTATACTCTAATATAATATTTTACTACAGTTAAATATTTTGGTTTGTGCCTACCAAGGTATACAGAATTGATGAGGTGATCGATGAGCGTTTCAACCAGTAATTTAGCCGCCAGCAATTTGTTGGCCGGTAAGGTGGGGTTAGTCACCGGTGGCGGTATGGGAATAGGGCGCGCTATTTGCGAGGCTTTTGCCCGTGAGGGCGCGAGTGTGGTGGTGGCTGACTTTAATGCCGAGGCCGGTGAAGCAACCGCAGCGGCCATTAATGAGGCCGGTGGCCGCGCGCTGTTTGTAAAAGCCGATGTCAGTGATGAGGTTCAGGTAGAGGCCATGGTCTCGGTTGCTGTTGAGCATTTTGGTCGCTTAGACATTGCGTGTAACAGTGCGGCGGTGAGTCGCGGAAGCGGTCCTATTCATCAGTTTGAAAGGGGTGTTTTCGATTCGACGCTGGAGCTGTGCTTGACTAATACTTGGCTGTGCCTAAAGCATGAGGTCGCGGCCATGTTGCCCGCCGGTGGCGGCAGTATTGTGAATATCTCGTCCAACGCCTCACTGCGTGGGCAGGCGCATAACACGGCCTATGCGGCGGCTAAAGGCGGCGTTAACGTGCTCACAAAAAGTGCGGCCAGCGAATACGGCGCGCAGGGTGTGCGTATCAACGCTGTCTCTCCGGGCGTAATACGCACGCCGGGCATTGAGAAGTATTTTGAGGAGCAGCCGGACATGGCGGAAGGTTTAAAACGCGCAGCGCCGATGAATCGCCTGGGCGAGCCAGAAGAGATTGCCGAGGCGGTGGTTTTTCTGTGCTCCGATAGAGCCTCTTACATTACCGGTCAACTGCTCAGTGTTGATGGTGGTGGGGCGGTTCGATAAATATCGAATAGCCCTAGAGAAATAAAAATGCCAGCGATAAGCTGGCTTTTTTATTTGCGACGAATAAGGCATTAAATGATAAAGGGAATAAGTACCTTGCGCTGGTTTGGGTAGTCGTCGAATTTTTTCTTGTACCAGCGGTGTACCTGAAACGCTCTGGGGATCAGGTTGGCCGCGCTGACCAGCAACACAAACACCGCCCCAAGTGACCAGGTGGCAATGGCAAAACCAAGGAAGGAAATAAGTTCTGTTAAATAGCTGGGATTGCTGACGTAGTTGAAAAGGCCGCCCTGGGGTATCCGGTATACCTTGTCGCCGCGATTAACCTCTTCTTTGCTGCGCAGATTGCGAACAATGGCATCTGAGTGGATATTCATGATGAAACCGAAGGCGTAAATACTCATGCCGATGATAAAGCGCGGGTCGCTCAGCCAGTCGACGGTGAGGTGAGTGCTTAGGTGTGAAATAAACACCGCATTGAGGTAGCCGTGCAGCGCCGTGACCAGCCAGCCGGTGAGGACAATCATCAGCGCAAAAGTACTGTCAGCGCCTTTGGCGACCCGCATCAACATGGGGAAAATAAAGCCGCGGTTACCGTAGTGAACCAACCAAACCCCCAAGAAAATCAACGGTACCGTCTCGGTGGCGTTTTGTCCTTGAAAATAAAAGAACACAAAGCTGATGGTCGCCGGCAGCTCCATTAAAAACCAGCCGAGTCTTGGGGACAGGTTGATGCCACGCTTGTCGGATCCGAAACGGCCGTAAGGTGCCCTGGTAAAGGAAGCCCCTATCATAATGAGGGCAGCGTAGATAAAGCTGCCGATCAATACGTAATTATAATTGTCCATTGATATTAACCAATCCATACATCTCTCCTATTTTTGTTAGAGTGATGATAACGTTTGGTAAATATTGAAGGTTGACCGTTGGCGTCAATTTAATGGTTGCTTGAGTTCGTGGGGGTACTGACAATCAAAAATATTTAGTAGGCCTAGGGTGGGTATTCGAAGTGACGGAAATAGAAGGATAGTAAAAATGTATTGGGAGTCGTGGTGAGTTGATGAATGTATATATTGTAAAGCCATAAAAGTAATAACTATGAGGTTTTATTGATTTACAGGCCGAGGAAGATTTGATCAGAGCGGGAGGGGGTAGCATTAGTGGTGCTCAGCAGGCGACAAGGGTCGCCTGCATGAGTGTCAGCTACCGTTTTAGAGGATATTATCTTTATTATGACGTAGCGTATGAGGCTTAAATCATAACGTTAGACAATAGGGCTACAGTGACAGTTGTAGTTGAAACCACAGTTTTTGCGTATCACTGGCGTGTGTGTCAGCGCTGTAGTTCGCGTACTTGATGAGCGCTTTAACGTTTTTGTTAATAGGATAGATCGCGGCGGCATCCCATTCTGAACCAAGCTTATCCCCACCTTCATCACTTTGAAAGTCGTGATAGGCCAGTTTTAGGACAACTGGCCCGGCTTTTGTGCTGGCGCCAAGATAGGTGTCTTGCACGCCGTTAGCTGGGGTGTTTAAAAACTTGTCGGCAAAACCCTGGAATTTATGCAGTGTCGCCAGTGGTGTTGTAAATGCTTTGACACCTTTGTCGCTTCCCATGACTTCAACACCGGCTTTCAGGCCGAAACTGCCGGCTTTACCGCTTACTTGTAAGAGGCTGTAATCAGCATCATAACCGACTGAGTTGTGACCCGTCTCAGATTGCTGCGCGTAGCTTGCTAACAACTTAACTGTTTTGAAGTTTCCGCTGTAGCGCAAGCCATAGGTATTGCTCGACAGGCTGGCGTTGTTATCAAAGTTCAGGCCGTAGCCGAAAGCGGTGAATGTGTGTTCTGGGCTAATGTAGAGGCTTCCGTTTAGAAGGTGGACGTCACCTTTTAAATCTGCCTTATCACCTTCAGGGCCAAAAATACGATTAACATTATTGGCGTAGCTGTAGTCTATGGAAAATATACCGCTCTTGTATTCTAGACGTGCCGCGTCAAACGTTTGCTCATTTTGACGCCAGCCGACACCACCTACAAAGCGCTGGTCGCCTAGATTGATGCGCTGACGTCCGCCCGTAGCAACAAGGTGATCCTTCTTATATCGCAGGTAAGCTTGATTGACTTCCGTTCCCTCTGGGTCAGCCACGACAGGATAGGAGCTATTGCCATTGTTGGTGCTGTTGTAGTGCTCGGAACCAATGGCGTGTAGATCGTCAAACTCGAGGGTGGCGTTAAGGTGACCAATTGTGCCTGATGTCCAGTTAATACGTGTACGCACAGTATTGGCTTTGGCATCTTTGTCGAAACCGTTTTGATCAACACCCTCGAATCGATAGCGTAAATTTATTTTTGTTGTACTGTCGGCCATCATTTTTTCGAGTGTACTGCTTTGTGTCGGTTCGTAGGATGATTCTTCTGCGTATAAGGTCGCAGAAAAACCTGCGGCGAATGCTGTCAGGGGCAGTATGGCGGCATAGAGTGGTAAACGTTTTGATTGAACGCTGGTTTTTTTGAACATGATCTATCCTCGTAGCTCAATAGCAGACGGTATTTATTGGTCATGCAAAGAATATGAAATATTGTGGGGTTGTTTTTGATTTAGATCATGATCTGGTAAGAGCTAAATACAAATAGCCAAACGATACTTATTGGTGGGTATTCTATAGTGGGTAGTTGTAATAACACATAATTACAGGGAAGAATAAAAAAGACCGCTAAATGCGGCCAAATTCCAGGGTGGAATTAACTTTAAATTTCTATATGTTTCGAGTTACTGGTTGGCGACTAGTTGCAATATGTTAGACGTGGTGACTAAACCACAGACCTGTTCTCCGCGCTGAACAAAAACTCGGTGGATGTTCTCATCTAACATTAATTGTGAAAGTTCTTTGGCTGAACAGTTCTCATCCACTGATATGACGCCTTTATGCATTATTTGCTCTACTGTACAGGCATTTCCTGCTCGATGACTCCAGCTTTTTAAATCCGTTAAGTTCATCTTTTCAGTAAATGAATTTGTAGTGAAGCGCTGGTAATAATCTCTGAGTGCGTCTACTTTTCCCTCGTCATCCATGTTTTCAAATTGGAAAATATCAGTGGTGCTGACCACGCCTGTTAGTATGCCATCCGCTCCAATAACGGGTACTCCAGTAATGTTGTGTTCTAGTAAAAAGTCGGCCAACCGGTTAATAGACCAACCTTCATTAGCATAAAGTAATTCGCTGGACATGATTTCACAGGCTTTTGTTGACTGCATTCTGGAATTTCCTTTTTGTTACGGTATGAGTGAATTATCGACACTTGTTGATGTTACGTGTTGATTGAGATCAACATTAATATGTTTTTGTTTGATATTCTAAGCTGAACATTAATGCGTTTGCTCGAACCTAGAGGCTAATGATGAATGAAAAAAATATTGCGGTAGTGGGTGCTGGGCCAGCTGGATTAAGTTTTGCGCTAATGTTGGCGAAATCTGGGTTAAATGTGACGGTGGTTGAAAAGCAGACGCTGAAGGAAATTTCATTGCCTTCTTTCGATGGCCGAGATATTGCCATGACACACCTTTCGAAGAAACTGCTCAAGGATATGAATGTCTGGCAGCGTTTTGAAGACGATGAAATCCATCCATTAATAGAGGCCACGGTTCAGGATGGAGACTCGCCCTATGCGCTGCATTTTGAGCGATCTGATGATGGAAAGGGGCCGCTGGGTTATCTTGTTGCTAACCATGTTATTCGGCGCGGCCTCTATGAACAGGTCTGTGAACACGAAAATATTGAGCTGTTGTGCGAGAACGAAGTGAGGAGTGTCAGCAGTGATTGTGATGGTGCCACGCTGCGATTAAAAACCGAAGATGGGGCTACTGCGACATTACGTTCTGCTTTGGTGGTTGCCGCTGACAGTCGCTTTTCCAATACTCGGCGTATGATGGGTATTGGTGCGGAGATGAAAGATTACGGTCGTGTGATGATCGTTTGCAACATGAAGCACCAGATTAGTCATCACAACACGGCTCAAGAGTGTTTTTATTACGGGCGTACAGGCGCTGTATTACCATTGGGCGAGGGGGTTTCTTCCATCGTAACAACTGTTCCGGCTAGTGGTTCGGCTGTACTTTTAGATATGGATGATGAGGATTTTAGCTTTGAAATGGAGGCTATGCTTGGCCATAGGCTCGGTAAGATGGAGCTGGTTAGTGAGCGCTGTGCCTACCCGTTGGTTGGCGCTTTCTCCAACCAGTTTATAGGGCGACGATTTGCTTTGATTGGTGATGCGGCGGTGGGCATGCACCCTGTTACTGCTCATGGATACAACTTGGGTTTGCGTTCGGCGGATACGCTTGCGAGGCAAATATTAAAGGCGCAGGGTGCCGGAGAGGATCTGGGTGGCGTGAGTGTATTACAGGCTTATCAATGGCGTCATCGTTTATTAGCACGGCCGCTTTTTGATGCCACCAACATGATTGTACAGCTTTTCACTGACGATAGGCCGGCGGCGAAAATTGTGCGAAAGGCCGCTATTAGATTGGGCAATAACTTCCTGCCATTCAAGAAATTAGTTACCCATCGATTGACGAATCTTAGCCTGTAGAGAGGCAGGCTACGGTTAACTTTATTGCCCCCTAGAGGGGGGCATCCCTAGGACTTAATCGTGGCGTAGGGTTTATTTAAGCCAGCGGTCATAGGGTATGACGGTAACAGGTTCACCCGCACTTACATCACCCTGATCACTGTCCAGAACGACGTAACAGTTGGATTGGCTCATGGATGTAAGCATGCCTGAACTTTGGTTGCCTGTAGTGTTCAGCTCGCTGTTGCCGTTTCTTAGTGTTAATTTTCCGCGTTGGAAGTCGGTTCTTTCTGGGCGCTTTTTAAAACCGGTATTGGCTGGTAACGTGAGCGTTAAAGGATCGTATGTTGTTTCGCCTGACATGATTTGCAAGCAGGGAAGGGCTAGCTGATGAAAGGTTACGGTGGCTGAAACAGGATTGCCTGGCAAACCAAAAAATACAGTGGCTGGATTGGCTTTCCGATTGGAACCCTTTTGGGGTGGTGCGGGGGAAACGTTATCGTTTTGTATACTGCCAAAAGCGAAAGGTTTTCCTGGTTTTATGGCGAGCTTCCAAAAGTTTATGCTCCCCAGCTCGTCGAGTATTTCTTTGGTATAATCTGCCTCGCCAACGGAAACGCCTCCAGATGTAATGATGGCGTCGCACTTCTCGCAAGCTTGTTTGAAGGCTTCTTTTAGCGCCACGGGATCATCTTTTATAATGCCTAAATTTAATACTTCACAACCTAGACGTTTTAGCATGGCGGCAATGACAAAGCGGTTGCTGTCGTAGAGGCAGCTGCGTTGTAGGGTTTCACCGGGTAGCCGTAATTCATCACCAGTGGAGAAAAGTCCTACTTTTATAGGCTCATAAATCTCAACTTTAGGAAGACCCAGTGAGGCCAGTAAACCAATATCAGTGGGGGACAGCCGGCGACCAGCGCTCAATAGAGTGTCACCAATACTGATATCATTGCCCATTAGCCGAACGTTATCCCCTTTTTGTATCACCGTTGAAAAGCTAACCGTTTCACCTTGTCGCTGAGCGTTTTCTTGCATGATAACGCTGTCAGATCCGTCGGGCATCTCGGCGCCAGTCATTATACGTACGCACTCTGCAGTATTTACGCGTCCCAGAAAAGGTTCGCCAGCAAAACTGGTTCCGACTATTTTAAAACCACTTTCATTACCTTGATCCTCTGCACGGAGCGCGTACCCGTCCATGGCTGAATTGTTATAACCAGGTACCATTATTGATGATACGAGGTCTTTTGCGAGTATCCTATCCAGGGAGCATTCAATCTTGACGACTTCAGTTTTGGCTACGCATTCAACGGATGAGTGGAGCACTTCTAGTGCTTGTTCTAAAGGCATTAAGCCTGGGGTATCGCAACAGCTCATGGTTTATTACTTATTATAGAATTATCATATTCAGCTTTTAAACGGCTTGACTCATTGAGTCTAGTACTCGCTAGTTGCTTTTATTAATCATCCAAACGGCGGCTTCAACCCGTGATTTCAAGTTAAGCTTTTTGAGTATGTGCTTGACGTGTACTTTTACTGTTCCATCTGAAATGCAAAGATCACGTGCAATTAACTTGTTACTTAGGCCCTTAGAAACAAGCTTTAGAATCTCATGCTCTCGACTGGTCAGTTTGGCGAGTTGTGATGTCTTGCTGTTGTCTCCCTTGCGAAGAGCACCTGCCAAGATATGAGTCAGTTTTTCACTGATAACCATCTTCCCTAGAGCGGCTTCTTTAATTTTTTCAAGAATTATTTCTGGGTCCATGTCTTTAAGCAGGTATCCATCGGCTCCGTAGGTGATAGCGCAAACGACATCTTCATCATTGTCTGAAACAGTTAGCATAATTATGCGTGAGGAGACCTCAGTCTCGCGCAGCGCGCGCAGTGTTTCCAAGCCGTTCATACCTTGCATATTAAGATCTAAAACGATGAGGTCGGGTTCTTGATCTGCGGCCATTTCTAAGGCTTCGCGGCCAGAGGAGGCTTCACCAAGTACTTCAAGTTCATCATCAAGCTCTATTAACTGGGCTAGGCCTTTACGCAGTAACGGATGGTCGTCGACCAGCAGTACTGAGGCAGTCGTCGTTTTAGTGGAGGTGTCTGGCATGTCTCTCTCTCTGGGTAGAACAACTGTCCATTTATAGACATAGCTTCCGGTAATTGCTGGTTTCTGACAAGTATAGAGCGGCATCTAGTTGATTTAGATCATGCGCAGGTCGGTTCAATGCGGCTTTGGAACAGACTAATCTATCTCTAAATGGGTAGGCCTGTATAGATGTGCCGCTGTTGAAACCTTGCAGATTAAAGGGGGGGGGGCGGCCTCTACCACCTCGTGAGTATGTCTGACTGCAGTGTAGGCGGCGCGATTACTACTCCCTTGCGTCAATAGAGAGTGTGGCAGCATCTGGCGTAATCTGGAGCTGTTAATGAAATAATTACTGGGAGAAGTGTTATGGCCGATTCACAAGCAGTGAATCAAGGCGGTGTTACACCGCCTGCGCAAGCAGATTCGGGAGCAGATCTTCATACTTGGGACCCTGAAGATAGTCATTTTTGGGACAGTCGCGGCAAGGCAATTGCTACACGTAACTTGTGGGTGTCAATCCCAAGCTTACTGTGTGGTTTCGCCATCTGGCTCTACTGGGGCATTATAACGGTACAGATGCTTAACTTGGGTTTTGATTTTGAAAAATCAGACCTATTCTCACTCATGGCTATTGCCGGTTTGACCGGTGCTACCCTGAGAATTCCCAGTAGCTTTTTTATTAGGCTATGTGGTGGTCGGAACACCATATTTTTTACGACAGCGTTATTGATGCTGCCAGCCGTCGGCACCGGTTTTGCGTTGCAGGACCCTAGTACACCCCTTTGGCACTTCCAGCTATTGGCGTTGTTATCAGGTTTAGGTGGTGGTAACTTTGCTTCATCCATGTCGAATATCAGTTTCTTTTATCCGAAAAATCAGCAGGGCTTGGCGTTGGGTTTGAACGCAGGTTTGGGCAATTTCGGTGTGACCACCATGCAGATTCTGATTCCACTGGTGATGACTTTCGGTCTCTTCGGTGGGGAGTCAATGACACTTCAGAATACCTCCGGTACGTTGATCGGAAAGATTCCAGCAGGTTCTGAAACGTATATCTTTAACGGTGGTTTTGTTTGGCTGTTTATTTTGATTCCACTGTTCTTTCTTAGCTGGTTTGGAATGAATAATATTCGCACTAAGGATGTGTCACCTAGTATCCCAAATCCAATCGCTGGCTTTGGCCTCATGTCTCTAATGTTAATGATTGGTTTTATTACTGCTGTCATTGGCCTGTGGTTGTTGTTACCTGAGTCGGTTAATGGTTCTGGTTGGGGTGTGCCAAAAGAGTTGGTGATGGTTGGTGTCATTGCTTCAACCGTGTTTCTATTGAAAATGATTCCTGGCCAGATCAAAGACAATCTTTCCCAGCAGTATAAAATATTTGGTAATAAACACACCTGGGTTATGAGCATAATTTACACCATGACCTTTGGTTCATTTATTGGTTTTGCGGCATCTTTCCCTCTCTCCATTAAAGTGATCTTCGGCTACCAGCACATTATGGTTGATGGTGTCATGACACACGATACGGTTAACGCTAATGGCCCTAGCGCACTGATGTACGCTTGGATGGGTGCTTTTATTGGGGCACTGATTCGCCCTGTTGGTGGCTGGGTTGCCGATAAACTTGGCGGCGCCTTCGTAACTCAAATTTGTTCTGTGATTATGGTGGCAAGTGCTCTAGGTGTGGCTCATTACATGAAGGCTGCCTACAGCTCAGCAACGCCAGAAGAATACTTTGTGCCTTTCTTTGTACTGTTCTTAATTTTATTTGCTTCAACGGGTATCGGTAATGGTTCAACGTTTAGAACCATCGCTATGGTCTTCCCGAAGGCTCAAGCTGGACCGGTATTAGGTTGGACATCTGCAGTAGCCGCCTACGGTGCATTCTACATTCCCAAGGTGTTGGGTGAGCAGATCACCGCAACGACACCAGAAGTGGCGCTATACGGCTTCGCTGGATTTTACGGAGTCTGTATATTCGTTAACTGGTGGTTCTACTTGCGTAAGGGTGGCGAGTTTTACAACCCTTAACTTAGCGGTCTACTTAATGTAAATAAGTCATTGGAAATAAAGCTCGAGCCTAATGTCTCGGGCTTTTTTTTGCCGCATGGTAAATTAAATAATGGTTTAAGGTGGGTTGATGGATGGGGGCTGTAATGCGTATGAATGAATGTAAGAGCTCAGCTATGAAAATGTGGGCGTATCAGTATTTAGGGAGTAAATATGGACAATATTCCTTCCTGCATAGTGATTTATTAATTGGATAGAGTATGGAGCGGGTTCGACAAAGGCGTGTTTCTTATTGTTGACAATTTACCGATTTGTTGAGTCTACTGTCATGGGCTGGGAGGTGTTAGGTTGTTTGACGACGAAATTCAGGCTCAAAGATTAAGGCTACCTGAGTGCCGCATTTATCACCAGAGGTAATACTTATTGTACCGGCAAGATGGTTGCTGCGCTCGGTCATGATCGCTAGTCCGTAATGATTCAGTTTTTCTGAGTTCTCTTTTATGCCAATACCATCGTCAGTAATTGTTACGGCAAGGCTCTTGTCAGTCAGTTGCTCTAGCTTTATCACTACCTTTTTGCCCTGCGAGTGATGGGTGGCATTTTGGCTGGCTTCACGCACAATCTGCAGTAAATGAATTTCTTCACTAGGGGTTAGTGGTAAGTCACTTAATTGATAGTCGAGACTCACGACCATGTTAGTGCGTTCTTGCAATTGTTTGACGGTGTTTTCCAATGCACCCTTGAGGCCATCATTGTCTATTTTAAGTCTGAAGGTTGTTAGCAATTCTCGGAGTTGGCGATAAGCCGATGAGAGACCCTCGCGCAGTTCATCGATGATGGGTTGCTGTAAATCCCATCTTTCCTTGTCGTGGCTTTTTTGTATGCGTGTTACTTGTATCTGTAGGTAACTGAGTGCTTGCGCCAACGAATCGTGAAGTTCTCGAGCGATCACGGTACGCTCGCTGAGCATGGCTAGGCGGTGGCTGTGACTCTCTTGTTCCGCAAGTGACAGCGAGATGGCAAGCTGGACGGCACATGATTGCAATAGCTGTTTCTGCCACATATCGAGCGGTGTATCGATATCCGTGGTCACGCTGATTACGCCATATTGGTGGGCATCTAATACAATGGGGTAGCGCTCGCTGATACGTAACGTGTGAAGTTTACTGAATGGTGCTTGGCCCTTACAGTCACTGCAAGATTTTTTACTGCAGTCGGTGGTGTCATTGTGATCTTGGGCAATGTGTAGATAAGGTTTTTCTCCCTTCTGTGTGAATAAACAGAGTTCTAGGGTGTCAATTTTTAGCACACTGGCCAGATCGTCGACCAGCTGTTGGTGATCTAGGTTGCGCGCTTGATTGTCGATGATCTTACCAGCGGTGTTGAATAGAAATTCAAGAGAGACATTCTTGTGGTTGAGCTCTTGGGTGCGTGACTCAACGCGATATTCTAACTCATTATAGGCGTTTTCAATGGATGCGCTCATCTGGTTGAAAACCGAACCGAGTAAACCCAGCTCGTCTTGACCAGAAATATCCACCCGCTGGCTAAAATTACCTTCGCCTATATTGTAAGCTGCTTGGGTAAGTTGACTGAGTGGTTTCTCAACCCGGTCTTTTAACAGGTAAAAAATAAGGCTGCCGACGAGTATGCTGGCGAGCAGAGACAGTAACTGCAGAGTGCGAAGCTGGCGACTTTTGTTTTCTGCATCTAGCTGAAATTGATTAACAACATAATCGGTCAGTGCAACCTGTTGCTCTATTAATGAATAGTCGACAAGACCTTGTTGCAACGTTGGCCTAAGACGCTGTTCCCAGTGTTGGTGAGCGATATTAAATTTATTGCTTAATATATCCTGGTTGTTTCTCAGTCTCTGACTTGAAAAAAGGACATGATTCCATGTTTGATCGAGAATCTTGATGTACGCATCGGCACTTATTTGGTCGTCGCGCTGTAGGGCCATGCCGATGCGATAAGCCTGCATCCTCATGGATCCTGAAAGGTTAATAGCGTGGGCATCGTTATCGGCCAACTCTGTGACCCAAAAAGAGATAAAAATACTCAGTACGGCGACAGCAAGAATCGACACCAGCGAAAGGGTGATGTAACTCATCAACGATCTAGAAAACTTCTGCTTAATGATGTCCATGAACGTCTCAAGAAATCTGGATGGCCGTCAGAATTATCGGTAAATATTGACCTCTATAGGCCTGTGCGGATCTCTACCCCCTTTGCCTAGTCTGGCTTTGATATTAGAGGGTGTTGCCAATAATCCAATAATAAACAACAACTTATGGCGTTGGCTTCCTACTCATTTAGGGGTAGGTCGAGTATTAAACCCCTTTTCCTGCTGCGCGCGTCTTGATCTCGGTCAAGTTAGCTCTATCCCGCTTGTTTATAGTGCGAATTACAGTTTTATCTGTGATTAGTCGAGGCTCTTTAAGCCATAAACACCACCACACACCGGGTGAGGAAAAAGAAGCATGAGTCAGTTTTTAGACAAGTTGCGTTTTTTCAACGTGAACAAGCAGGATTTTGCCAACGGGCATGGGGTCACTACCAACGAAGATCGCGGTTGGGAAGACGGGTACCGCAAGCGCTGGCAGCACGACAAGGTTGTACGCTCAACTCATGGCGTTAACTGCACAGGTTCGTGCAGTTGGAAAATATACGTTAAGGACGGCTTGGTGACCTGGGAGACTCAGCAAACCGATTATCCCCGTACTCGACCTGACTTGCCCAATCATGAGCCACGTGGTTGCCCTCGTGGTGCCAGCTATTCTTGGTACATCTACAGCGCGAACCGCCTGAAGTACCCTAAAGTACGTAAAGCACTGCTCAAATTATGGCGTGAGGCGCGACTGACGCACAGTGATCCTGTCGATGCTTGGGCATCGATTATGGCAGACGAGGCTAAGTGTAAATCTTACAAGTCTCGTCGTGGTTTGGGCGGTATGGTTCGTTCGGACTGGAACGAAGTGAACGAGATCATTGCTGCTTCAAATATTTACACTGCCAAGACCTATGGCCCAGATCGTATTTCAGGCTTCTCGCCGATTCCTGCGATGTCCATGGTGTCATACGCAGCGGGTTCTCGTTACCTGTCGCTTATTGGCGGTAACTGCCTTAGTTTCTACGATTGGTACTGTGATCTACCGCCGGCGTCCCCTCAAATCTGGGGCGAGCAAACAGACGTGCCAGAATCGGCAGACTGGTACAATTCGGGTTACATCATTGCCTGGGGCTCTAACGTTCCACAGACCCGTACGCCTGACGCCCATTTCTTTACCGAAGTGCGTTACAAAGGCACCAAGACTGTCGCGGTGACGCCGGATTACTCTGAAGTGGCCAAACTCACCGATGAGTGGATACCTGCCAAGCAAGGTACTGACTCTGCCGTGGCGATGGCCATGGGTCATGTCATTCTTAAAGAATTCCACGTCGACAAACCCAGTGAGTATTTCACCAACTACGTTCGTACCACGTCAGATTTCCCGTATTTGGTGCGCCTTGATGAATCTTCACAGGGACTGCAACAAGGTCGCTTCCTACGCGCCTCTGACTTGGCCGATAACTTAGGGCAAGAGAACAACCCCGAGTGGAAGACAATAGGCCTGAATCACGATGGACAGTTGGTATCGCCAACTGGCTCTATCGGGTATCGCTGGGGTGAAAAAGGTAAGTGGAATATCCAGCAGCGAGATGGGAAAACAGGTGATGAAGTTAAGTTGGCGTTGTCACTGAAGGACAACTCCGATGAAGTTGTTGATGTTGCCTTCCCATACTTTGGTGGCCAGAAACACGAGTTTGAATATTTTGATCATACCGATCATGACGATGTTCAATTGCGCAAAGTTCCTGTTAAAAAGGTTAAGTTAGTCGATGGCAGTGAAGTACTTGTCGCTACTGTGTACGACCTGACTTTGGCGAACTATGGAGTGGATAACGGTTTGGGCTGTGAAAACACCGCCAAATCTTTTGACGATGACGCCCCCTACACCCCCGCTTGGCAAGAACAGATTACCGGTGTTCCTCGCGCGCAAATTATTAAAATTGCCCGTGAATTTGCAAATAATGCCGACAAGACTCATGGACGCTCGATGATTATTATCGGCGCCGCAATGAACCACTGGTACAACATGGACATGAACTACCGCGGTGTCATCAACATGTTGATGATGTGCGGTTGTATCGGTCAGTCTGGTGGCGGTTGGGCGCACTATGTTGGACAGGAAAAATTGCGTCCTCAGTGCGGTTGGTTACCTCTTGCCTTTGGACTTGATTGGCAACGCCCCCCACGTCAGATGAACGGCACCTCATTTTTCTATAACCACTCTAGTCAGTGGCGCTATGAAAAATTAGAGATGGAAGAAGTGGTCTCACCACTGGCAGATAAATCTAAGTGGGGTGCCACCATCCTTGACTACAATACCCGCGCCGAGCGTATGGGTTGGTTACCGTCTGCCCCTCAGCTGGGCACCAACCCACTGAAGTTGACTAAGTCAGCAGCGGCGATGGGTATGGATCCCAAAGATTACACCGTTAAGTTATTGAAGAGTGGTGATCTAAAGTTTGCCTGTGAAGAACCGGACAACGAGAAAAACTTTCCGCATAACCTGTTCATTTGGCGCTCTAACTTACTTGGTTCTTCCGGTAAGGGGCATGAGTACATGCTGCGCCACCTACTGGGCACCAAGCACGGTTTGCAGGGTAAAGACCTCGGTGAAAGCGGCGGTAAGAAACCGGAAGACGTTGCATGGGTTGAGAAGGGTCCCGAGGGCAAGATTGACTTGGTGGTCACTCTCGATTTCCGTATGTCTTCCACTTGCATGTATTCCGATATCGTTCTGCCAACGGCCACTTGGTACGAAAAAGACGACATGAATACTTCGGATATGCACCCCTTTATTCACCCATTGTCTAAAGCGGTAGATCCTGTTTGGGAGTCTCGTTCTGACTGGGACATATTTAAAGGTATCGCCAAACGTTTCTCAGAATTGTGTGTTGGTCACTTAGGTGTAGAGCAAGATCTGGTTACCGTTCCCTTGCTGCACGACTCGCCAGGTGAGCTGGCTCAGCCCGACGGTATTAAGGCGTGGTGGAAAGGCGAATGTGAACTTATTCCGGGAAAAACCGCACCGAATATGGTGGTGGTTGAGCGTGATTATCCGAACACCTATAAGCGCTTTACTTCGCTTGGGCCATTGTTAGAGAAGCTCGGTAACGGCGGTAAAGGTATTAGCTGGAACACCGAAGAAGAAGTTAAATTTCTTGGTGATCTGAACTACAAGCACTTTGAAGAAGGTGTGCATAAAGGTCGCCCTAAAATTGAAAGTGCGATCGATGCGGCGGAAGTTATTCTGTCTCTCGCACCAGAGACCAACGGCGCGGTTGCGGTAAAAGCCTGGAAAGCTCTGGGTGAGTTTACCGGTCTTGACCACACGCACCTAGCGAAGCCAAAAGAAGACGAGAAGATTCGCTTCCGCGATATCCAGGCGCAGCCGCGCAAGATTATCTCCTCGCCTACCTGGTCGGGTCTTGAGGATGAGCACGTGTCTTACAACGCGGGTTACACAAACGTACACGAGACGATTCCCTGGAGAACCGTCACGGGCCGCCAGCAGTTCTATCAAGACCATGAGTGGATGCGCGACTTTGGCGAAACCCAATGTTTGTACAAACCACCGGTTAACTTAAAAGCGTGTAAGCCGTTGTTGGGTAAAAAACCTAATGGCAATAAAGAGATTGTGTTGAATTGGATTACACCACACCAGAAATGGGGAATTCACTCAACCTACTCCGATAACCTGCTGATGCTGACCTTGTCTCGTGGCGGGCCAATTATCTGGATTAGTGAAATTGATGCCAAGAATGCAGGCATTGAAGACAACGATTGGATTGAGGCCTTTAACGTTAATGGTGCGGTTGCCGCACGTGCGGTCGTTTCGCAGCGAGTGCCAGAAGGCATGAGCATGATGTACCACGCACAGGAACGTATTGTTAATATTCCGGGCAGTGAGACAACAAAAACTCGTGGCGGAATGCACAACTCAGTTACCCGTGCAGTGATGAAGCCTACTCATATGATCGGTGGTTATGCGCAACAAGCCTATGGCTTTAACTACTACGGCACTGTGGGCTGTAACCGCGATGAATTTGTGATCGTCCGCAAGATGGATAATATCGATTGGCTCGACGATGAACATAAAGCAGAATTAGAGGGGGCTGAATAATGAAAGTTCGCGCTCAAATTGGAATGGTACTTAATCTCGACAAGTGTATTGGTTGCCATACTTGCTCGATTACTTGTAAAAATGTTTGGACCAGTCGCGACGGTGTGGAGTACGCCTGGTTCAACAACGTAGAATCAAAGCCAGGCATTGGCTTTCCAAAAAATTGGGAAGATCAAGACAAGTGGAACGGCGGCTGGGTTCGCAACACCAACGGTAAACTTGTGCCACGTCAGGGTAATAAGTTGCGCCTGTTGGCCAATATATTTGGTAACCCCGATCTTCCAGAAATCGACGATTATTACGAGCCGTTCGATTTCGATTATGAACATTTGCAGACGGCAAAAGACTCCGAACATCAGCCAGTGGCACGCCCGCGATCGCTGATTACTGGGAAGCGCATGGAGAAAATAAACTGGGGGCCAAACTGGGAAGAAATTCTTGGCACTGAGTTTGAAAAACGTAAGGCCGATACTAACTTTAACGAAGTTGCTCAAAAAGACATTTACGGTCAGTTTGAAAATACTTTTATGATGTACCTTCCGCGTCTCTGTGAGCACTGTCTGAATCCTGCGTGTGTAGCCAGCTGTCCGTCGGGGGCTATCTACAAACGTGAAGAAGACGGCATTGTCCTGATCGACCAAGAGAAATGTCGTGGCTGGCGCATGTGTGTGTCCGGTTGCCCTTACAAGAAAATTTATTACAACTGGAAAACCGGTAAATCAGAGAAGTGTATCTTCTGCTACCCACGTATCGAAGCCGGTCAACCGACTGTTTGTTCCGAGACCTGTGTTGGCCGTATCCGCTACCTCGGTGTGCTCTTATACGATGCCGATAAAATTGAGGAGGCGGCCTCTACTCCTCTGGAAAAAGATTTGTACCAGGCGCAAATTGACCTGTTCCTAGATCCGTCTGATCCAGAAGTGCAGAAAGCAGCACGTGCTGAAGGTATTCCTGACAGCTGGTTGACAGCTGCGCAAGAGTCTCCTGTATACAAGATGGCGATGGATTGGAAGGTGGCGCTGCCGCTGCACCCTGAATATCGCACTCTGCCGATGGTTTGGTACATTCCGCCACTATCGCCTATTCAAAATGCGGCCGAACAGGGTGCAATTGGAAAGGATGGCGTCATTCCTGACCTGAAATCTTTGCGTATTCCTGTGCGCTACCTGGCTAACCTTCTCACCGCAGGTGATGAAGCCCCAGTGCTAGAAGCGCTGGAGAAAATGTTGGCAATGCGTTCTTTCAAGCGCTCGCAGCAGGTAGAAGGCGAAGAGGATCTGGAGGTTCTGAAAAAGGCGGGGCTTACCGAAGCTCAGGTTGAAGAGATGTATCGCTATATGGCGATTGCTAACTACGAAGACCGCTTCGTGATTCCAGCAAGCCACAAAGCCTATGCAGAAGATGCCTACAGTATGAAGAGCAGCTGCGGATTCAGTTTTGGCAATGGTTGCAGCGATGGTAATAACGATGCCAACTTGTTTGGTGCCAAAGACCAGAGTTACCGCAAACAGGGCGACCTGGCGCGTGAGATTAAAGTTGTGACGATGGAGGGCAAGTAAATGGAAATCCTTAGTCTAATATCCCGATTGTTGGATTACCCAGATGAAGCTTTGTATGAACATGAGGCTGAAATTGTACGTCTTATTAAAGACGCAGATTTAAGTGATGTTCAGCGAGCAAAGCTCTTAAGGTTTGTTGATAACCGCTTGTCTCAGAACCTCATGGACTGGCAGTCGGACTATGATGCTTTGTTCGAGCGGGGTCGCTCTTTGGGTTTGTGGTTGTTTGAGCACGTACACGGAGAGTCTCGTGATCGAGGACAGGCCATGGTTGACCTAACCGCTAAGTACCGAGAGGCTGGGTTGCAAATTTCTAAGCACCAGCTTCCCGATTATATACCGATGTTTCTTGAGTTTTTAGCCACTCAAGGGGCAGATGGAGCGCGTGAGTGGTTGCGTGATGTGGAGCACATATTGGCATTGTTGTTGTGCCGATTAGAACGCCGTGACAGCGAATACGTTGTACTTTTTGATATATTACTGACGATAGGCGATTGCCAGTTGAGTATCGATGAGGTTCGCTCACAAGTTGCTAAAGAAAAACGCGATGACACTAAAAAGGAGATCGATAAAGAGTGGGAAGAGGAGGAAGTTACCTTCGGTGCCGACTCTTTGGATTCCTCTGCCAGTAACGGTTGCGACGGTGCAACGCGTCGTCCTTCCGAGTCTCAACGTAAAGATCTGGATGTGCCATTAAATTGGGTCGGCTTTAACGAAGCGAAACCTGCGTTAGAGGGAGTTTTAAGATGAATGATTTCTTGTTCGGAATTTATCCATATATTGCCATTACTGTTTTTATTTTGGGTTCTCTGGTTCGCTACGATCGTGAGCAGTACACTTGGAAAACCGGCTCTAGTCAGATGCTGGAATCAAAACAGTTACGCAAGGGAAGCCTGCCTTTTCATGTAGGTATCATCATGGTGTTGATGGGGCATTTTGTTGGCCTATTAACGCCGCACCAGGTGTGGGATTTCCTTCACGTTACCGCGCCTATGAAGCAAGTTTTCGCCATGGCGATGGGTGGTTTCTTTGGTCTCGTTTGCCTGTATGGATTGTTAATATTGATTCAGCGTCGCCTAGGCAATGATCGCGTACGAGCAACAAGCTCTACAATGGATATTACGTTGCTGTTTCTGATTTTAGCGCAGTTGGTGTTGGGTTTGATCTCCATATTCGTTTCGTTTGGTCATTTGGATGGCACCGAAATGTTGAAATTGATGGACTGGGCGCAAAACTTAGTGCTTCTGAACGGTACGGTGGCCGCGGCGAGCGTTATTGATGTTCACATTATTTTCAAACTGCACATCGTTTTAGGTATGACCTTGTTCTTGATATTCCCGTTCAGCCGTTTGGTACATGTATGGTCTGTTCCGGTGAAATACTTTACTCGTAACTACCAGGTTGTAAGAACCAAAGGGTAATCACCAACGGGGGGCAGTCGCCGGTATTTATTGCTGAATGTTGTGTTCTTCAGCTGCGGCTATTCTGTCCCCGACTTGCAGAAAAAAATAGCCGGTTGAGGATGCACAGATGATCAGAGTAAATGAAGCAGTTTTTGACGAGAATTTGATCTTGCAGGAAATGCAATATCACACAGGAACGTCTCAGCGCGACGCCATGATTAAAGCGAGTGAATCGCTGATTATTTCAGAATTATTAAAGCAGCGAGCCCGTACCTTAGGTTTGTTGGACCAGCAAGCTGATAATGTCGCTACTGAAGCTGTGGCCGAAGCACGTTTAAGTGCTGGAAAGGGCTTTAGTACCAATAAAAGTGAAGGCAGTAATATCGAGTCCGCGGCTGTGGATGACGAGTCTTTTTCAGAGGCGTTATTCAATCAGGAGGTTGAGATGCCAAGCGCCAGTGAGCAAGACTGTCGGCAATACTACGATAACAATCTAGACAAGTTCTGCACGACGCCACTGTTGGCCGTAAGCCATATTTTATTGGCCGCTGATCCAGAAAATGAGCTGGCGCGAATTGAAGCCGAAGATACCGCCAAGCTGCTTATTCGTAAGCTCGACAAGGCGGGTCCTTCCTTGCCGCAGGTCTTCGCCGCACTGGCCGCAGAGCACTCCATTTGCCCGTCGAAAAAGACGCAAGGGCAATTGGGGCAAATTACCAAGGGGCAAACCGTACCTGAGTTTGAACGTCAGTTGTTTAACTGTGATACAGGTCTTGTTCGAAAGCCTTTAGCCAGCCGTTATGGTATTCATGTGGTTAATATTGATCAGCGCGTTGAGGGCCGGCAAATGGAGTTTGTCATGGTTCAGAAGCGCATTGAAGACTACCTGAATGAAAAGGTACGTCGAAAAGCAATCGCTCAATACATCGAGAAATTGATTTCGGTCGCTGATATCGATGGATTCGATTTTAGTGTGAGTGACAGCCCGCTGATACAGTAATTAGTAAATGAAGTATGCCTGATCTATTGTTGTCATATTCAGCTATTAAGTAAGGGATATTTGCATGTGTGAACGCTGTGAACCTGCCGAATTATTACGGCGTAATCTTGCCTGGGCTGAATCCTACGAGGAAGAGGATCCTGAGTACTTTCAGCGTTTAGCCTCGCAGCAAAACCCAAACTATCTATGGATAGGTTGTTCAGATTCCCGTGTTCCAGCAAATGATGTGGTCGGCCTAGAAGCGGGCGAGCTATTTGTACACCGGAATGTCGCAAATCAAGTCGTTCACACGGATTTTAATGGGCTCTCAGCGGCTCAGTTCGCCATTGACCACTTAAAAGTTGAGCATGTCATTATCTGTGGGCACTATGGTTGTGGTGGTGTGAAAGCGGCCATGGAAAACAGTGAGTTAGGCATAGTCGATAACTGGCTACGAAGTGTTAAAGATATTTACTGTCGAAATCTCGAAGAGATCGAAGCACTACGATTTCGTGACCAACAGCTTAACCGTTTGTGTGAACTTAATGTTATCGAGCAGGTTCGCAACCTTTGCAAAACAAAGGTGGTGCAGAGAGCCTGGAGAAATGGCCGTAAGTTGACATTGCACGGTTGGATCTACTCACTGACCAATGGTCGAATAACTGACCTAAATATTGATATGAACGCTCAGAAAGACCTAGAGCATATATATTGGATGAGCCCACTAGAGCCTTGATCACAGAGTGTCGTTCTGCTTCCTGTGCGTGTTTTTCCAGATTATAACGCGCGTCACTTACTAGAGTTGGTCAAGGCAAATTTCTCCATCTGGTACTTAATGTCATCAGCATCACTATTGAAGAGTAATAGGCTGTAATCCTAGTTGTTCTATTAATAAATGGAATGGAGAATAATTCCATCTAATTTCAGTATTTCTTTGTGCATCATCGCTGATGCTCAATTTGTGCCCTTTGCAAGAGACCTGGCCAGCCATTCAGCCCGTAATCTGGTTTTGTCCGATTTTGGTGTTGATGCCAATAGTCATTGCAAAGAATTGATGTACTAACAGTCAGTTGCTATGGACTTGGGCTAATAGCGGTGAAGTTCACTTGCACCTTGTTGTTTTTGACGTCAGCCGAGAACTGCCGCCATTTTTCAGAGATGTTTTATAGCAGAAATGTTCAAGAGTTTATGACAGCGGGTTATGAAGCGTTGATGACGATGGGGTTCTCTGATCGATCAAAAACAACGTAACGACTCAGGTCTTGTCCTGTTTTAATGTCGCTTGTCATTTTGTTGAGGTAGGGTTCGGCTTCTTCTTCGGTCGGGGCCTTATCGGCAGTGCCGGCAAGACCAGCGATAAATACTAAGTCCCACTCTTTGCTGACGCCATCGGCCTCTTTTGACAGGGTTTTAAAGTCAGTTAGGGTTTCTGGCAGCTTGTCGACACACATGGTCGGCTCGATAGTGCCGCGCTTTTCGTTCTGTTTACGGGATTTTTTCGTGGCGTCGGTGGCGGCGAACAAGAAAAGCAAACGCTGGGCGTCGGGTTGTTCGCGGGTCATTTTTAGCAATTCAACAAAATTACTCATTACAAATACTCTAAGAGGCTACTAAATGTTCATGGCGTCCGTTGAGTATATTGTACCAAATAACCATGATGTTATATGACGTAAATCAAGTCATAGAGCTAAAAGTAGGTAGATCACCTGTATTATATTCGTGTTGTGCTAACTTAAATTAGAGTTATTACTTGTCTAGGGTTATGTATGAACAGTTTGCTCAATCCAGCCATATTATTGGCTAACTGCCTATCCTTTACGCAGAAGTTTTCACTGCTGTTTCTTTTATTTTTAGTGCCATTATTGCTCGTGCTGGGACAACTCTATGGCGATGCAACTGTGACGATTGTGCACAATGAGCAAGCCAATCGCGGCCAGCAACTGATTTTGGCACTCAAGCCCATCGCTATCAATATGGCCAAACACCGGGGAAATAGCAGTCAGCACCTTAATGGTGCCGAGGGAAAAACCGCAGTGATCGAGCGCTTAGAGGGCGAGCTTGATGATGCATTTAAGCGGTATGCTAGAACGCTACAACAGCTGAGATTTAATACGCCTAAGTTAGGGCTTGCTAATATTGAGGGTCAATGGAAAAGGCTGATTCTGTCAAATGCTAGTTCTGATCCTAAAGTTAATTTTCAAGCCCACAGTGAGTTAATTGCACAGGTCTTAGGGCGTCTGCGTGATGTGGCGAATGAGACTGAGGTGGTGCTGGCTTCATCAATTGTGGATTTTTACTTAATGGATGCAGTGGCATTCTCTATACCTCGACTGCAAGAAGCTTTAGGGCAATTGCGGGGCAAGGCCGCGGGTGCCATTGCCGATACTGAATTGTCCCTGTCGGAGCAAGTGGCTATCAGCGCTCTGTTAAGCCGTGCCAAAGAGGCAAGTAACCTTTTGCAGGAGGGGCAACAGCAATTATTTTTAGACGAAAATTTACGTGCTCTACTTAAGCCAGAGGCCGACGATTTCAGCCAGCTGATGGGGAATTTCATTACGTTAATAGAGAGAGATTTACAGCAGGGGGGGGGGGACGGTCAGTGCCGATCAGTTATTTGCGTCCGGCACCGCGGCAATTACACAGTTGGTGGAACTCAACAAAGGTAGCGTATCACGCTACCAACAAGCTCTTGAGCTTCTTATCGATAGTGCACACGCACAGCGGTTGTGGATTATCGCTGAGGGCGTAATAGCCTTACTGCTGTGCTCTTATCTAATGCTTGGAATCGTTGTATCTATCAATCGGGCAGTGCAATCGATGCAGGCCACAGCGAAATCGCTGTCTGGAGGTGATTTTAAAGCGCGCTTTGAAGTACTAAGTCGCGATTCCATGGCCGATATATCGACTAGTCTCAATCAGATGATTGCCGCGGTGGGCGGGCTCATCAACGATATACAGGAGTCCAGTGAGGAGGTGTCGGAAACCTCCAGTCAGTTACAAACTTCGGCCGAATTGAGTCGAAAAGAGGTCGATAACCAGCGAAATCAAACGTCTTTGGTGGCGACTGCTGCTACCGAAATGGCAGCTACGGTACGCGAAGTAGCACAAAATTGTGTAATGGCCACCGAAGCAACTGAAAATGCCAATGCATCGGCACTCAATGGCGAGAAGGTTGTTAATAGCACGATTAGTTCAATTAATGACTTGGCCGAAGAGGTCGGTAAGGCATCCCAGGCGATTGCCGAGCTTGAGCAGGAGGTTGGCAGCATCAGCAATGTGGTCGGGGTGATTAACAGCATTGCGGAGCAGACTAATTTACTAGCATTGAATGCTGCTATTGAGGCGGCCCGCGCGGGGGAGACTGGCCGTGGTTTTGCTGTGGTGGCCGATGAAGTACGCAACCTAGCGAGTCGCACCCAGGAATCCACTACCGAAATACAAGCGATGATTGAGAAGCTGCAAAGCGGTTCTAGTAATGCGGTTCAGGCGACAAGTGCAGGGCAAAGTCGTGCAGAGCTGGCCGTGGACGACATTGGCAAAGCCGGTGAAGCTCTGCAGCAGATCCGCGGAGAAATCAGCCGTATGGTTGACCTCAACGCGCAGATTGCCACCGCCGCAGAGGAGCAATCGATGGTCGCCGAGGATATCTCAATGAATACCAATAACCTCAGCGATGCAGCCGAGTCGATCATGGAACAAGTCAATGACAGTGCCAGCGCCACATCAGGCCTTAAGGATAGAGCCGAATCGCTCAATCAGTCTGCGCGTTCATTCTCGGTTTAATTGACATCAATCAGGTGTGCTAGGTTAAGCTATAAACTTGAATTGAATGACAACGAGTCACGGACATGAATAACCAGCAATATTTTTACCGCTGTGCGGTTTTTACCCGCCAAAACGATGAAGTCGCCCTAGCTGATATTAACAACCCCTCTCAAGTTATGCCGCTGGAGAGCTGGATGGGTGTGGTGATTTCACTAGCCGATGGCGACCATACGATCAGTGAATTGGTTGAGTATATGGCTCGACACTACCCTATGCCGCCTGAAAACCTTGAAAAGACCCTGCATTCTGTAATAGAAAGAATGCAGGAGGGCAACTTATTGCAGTTGAGCGAGGTGGCTGTAGAGCTACCGTATTATCTAGCAGAGCCAATTGAAGCTCTCGATATCGAGAAAGCTAAACAACTAATCCAGGAAGATGGTTACGGCTTACATTGACATACAATTGATCGGGGTATTTATTCTCTTCCGCTTGCTCCCGCGTTCGTTAGGGGCACCAGGTCATCTCCTTAATTACCTTCCATGAAACGAGTGTTAGCTGTGATTATTTCTGTGTCGCGTATACGGTCTTATTTTAGGTGAGGTTTGGTTCATTAATTTTAGGATAGTTTCGGGGTCGGTAACTATTCATATTCTAAAAGCTACGCGATAGAAATAGCGAATCATTTGATGGTTATCAAAACGGTCATTAACACATTACACGTTAGGGGGGAGCGATCGATTGATCGCTCCCCCCAGTGTGGTTATACCAGCTCGCTTTCTTGCTTTAGTTGAATAATCGCGTAGTTCATCAGTATCAGGCAGATGCTGACTAAAACGAAGAGCAACATAAAACATGAGCTGCGTATATTGGTCAGGTCAGAAAGCATACCGTAGAAAATGGGCAGTGTGAAACCGCCCAAACCACCGAGTACTCCGACCATGCCACCGACTGAGCCCATGTTTTTTGGATAATAATCATGGATTATTCGATACACACTCGCCTTACCGAAGCCTTGTGCTAAGCCCACGATAAATACCAATCCAGTAAATACCCATACATTTAAGCCGACATCTAAGCTTATATTGCCCTCAACACCCTTAATAATCATTTGAGTTTGCGGGTATGAGAGAAAGAAAAGACAAGTAATGGAGATCCAGAAAACCCAGTAATTGATTGCTCGAGCACCGTGCTTGTCAGACATATACCCCCCTAATGCTCGGATAAGGCCCGAGGGTAAGGTGAATATGATGGTGATGAAGGATGCAGTTTTTAAATCCAAACCATATTCGCTGACATAGTACTGGGGTAGCCACAAAGCTAAAGAGACAAAACCACCGAAGACAAAATAGTAGTAGAGGCCAAAACGCCAGACCCGCAACTCTTTCAGTGGCTTGAGCTGTTCCGCCAGTGTTTTGTTTTTCCCAGAGAGTCTGCGTTGTTCTTGTTGAGGGTCATTGCTCGTGAAAAGCCAAAATATGATCGCCATTATCAACATAGCAATAGAGTAGGTGATGGGCACCGCTCGCCAGCCGGCTGCAACAACAATAAGAGGGGCAACCATATTGGTGATTGCGGCACCTGCATTACCGGCACCAAATATACCCATGGCCGTACCTTGTCTGTTTTCCTCAAACCAAGCCGATGTGTAGGCGATACCAATAGCGAACGAGCCACCGGCTAAGCCCACAAACAGGCCGATGACCAGGTATTCCCAATATTCTGTAGCGAAGGCCAGGCCATAGGTCGGAATAGCAACCAGCAGCATTTGGATAAGGAATACTATTCGGCCACCAAAGCGATCGCTCAGTAAACCAAGAGGTAGGCGAGAAATCGAACCGGTGAGAATCGGCATTGCGATCAAAATACCAAACTGGGTATCACTCAGACCCAGCTCTTCCTTTATTTTAATGCCGATGATTGAAAACATTGTCCAAACAGCAAAGTTGACGGAGAACGCCAAGGTGCTCATGGTCAATGCTGTCCATTGTTTTTGAGTATGAGTCGCCATAGTCTCCACAATCATGTTAGTTGAATGAATTTACAGGTTATCAATAGGGGAGGAAATATAAAGTGCTGTGCACAGAAGAGTTAAGTTATGTTGATCTATGTCGTTATTAAAGTGAATATAATGATGTTTCTGATACATGTTGTTTGTCATTTGGTATCTATAATGTCAGTTCACATTGATCTAGCATTGGATGATCGTTTCATTTAACAATGAAACACGTTGTTTCCTGTGAGTCCTAGTAGTCATGGTTGCGGGAATATAAATTCCGAAAAGTAACTCAGCATTAACCACATTTAGAGTCTCCACAGCTTAGGCAGGTTTTACAGCCATCCAAGATTATGACCGACTTTGTGTGGCACTTAAGGCACAAACTAGCATCGGAAGGGAACCCACTGGCGTTGTTACCTTGCTGTGTTTTGATCAAATATTCATCTTGCTTTTCGTTCAATATTTGTTTTTGAATGTCGCTAAGCTCCTCAGGCTTAATCAAACCAATGGTTATCATATGGGTTTCGATGGTGTCGCCAATCTCAGCGACCAGGGAAGGCATGAATTTACCGCCAGATTTAAAGTAACCGCCCGTTGGATCGAACACGGCCTTTAGTTCCTCGACCAGGAAAGTAACGTCCCCTCCCTTTCTAAATACTGCAGAAATGACACGTGTAAGTGCCACTACCCACTGAAAATGTTCAAGATTCTTGGAGTTAATGAATATTTCAAAAGGACGGCGTAGCTCATGTTCTGAGTCGGGGTTGAGAACTATGTCATTGATGGTGATGTAGAGCGCATGATCCGAAAGTGGCGTTTTAACTTTGTAGGTAGAGCCAACAAGGATCTCTGGTCGTGATACTTTCTCATGCATCTCCTCTGGTGAGTCAACGTCATCCGTAGTGGTGCTGTCAGTATTAAGTATTTTATACCCAGTTATTTTTTGTTCAATTGTTGTCGTCATTATATGTCCGTAAGCATAGGCTATGCCCGCTATCGATTAACTGCATTTAGTGTATTTGGTGTTGGTAAGAGCCGTTATAACTTACCGTAATAACCTTCTTTTAATGCATCGTATAGATTTGCAGCTGTGTGCTCTTCACCATCATATTCAATAACTTCATTTCCTTTAACGCAAACGCTTGAACCGTCCTTTAGGGTAAACTGATACTGTGTGTTGGCTAGGTCTTCATCTTTCACCAGCACACCTTGAAAAGCTTCTGGGTTAAAGCGGAAAGTGGTGCAGCCTTTTAACCCTTTTTTATGAGCGTAGAGGTAGATGTTTTTAAAGTCACGGTAGTTGATGTCGCTGGGTACGTTAATGGTTTTTGAGATTGACGAGTCGATCCACTTTTGGGCTGCGGCTTGAACATCAACATGCTGCTCTGGTGTGATTTGATCGCTGATGACAAAGTATTCGGGGAGTCGATTGGAAGTTTTCTCACTATCGGGTGCCGCGTCAGGGTTAATGAATTGTCGATAAGCCAATAGCTCATAGGAGTATACATCTACCTTCTCTTTACTCTTTTTCCCTTCTCGGATGATATTGCGCGCATAGTGGTGAGCAAAACTGGGTTCTATGCCGTTACTGGCGTTATTGGCTAATGACAAAGAAATGGTGCCAGTGGGGGCGATGGAGCTGTGATGGGTAAATCGACAGCCATGTGTTGCTATATCTTCGACAACTGTTGGATCTTCCTCTCCAATTTTCTGCATATACCGGCTGTAATGTGCGTGCAATATTTTGTTGCTGACGGTATCACCGAGCGAATATTGTTCGTTAAGTTCTGGCCGTTGTAATAATAGCGCCGTTGTAATGGTTGTGCTTTCATTGAATATCGGAGCGGGACCTTTCTCTCTGGCCAATTTGACGCCTTCACGCCAACCGCAGAGCGCCAACTCTCGACTGACTTGTTCTGTAAATGCTATGGACGCAGGGCTACCATAAGGAATCTTCAATAATGCAAGCGCGGACCCCAAGCCTAAGAAACCTAATCCATGACGACGCTTGTGCTCAATTTCATGACGTTGCTCGGGCAGTGCAAGGCCATTTATCTCGACGACATTATCGAGCATTCTCGTAAATACTGAAATTAATTTTCGATATTTTGGCCAATCAAACTCAGCATTTTCTTGAAATGGGTTGTTGATAAACTGGGTCAGATTAACAGAACCCAGTAGGCAGCTACCGTAGGGGGGGAGGGGCTGCTCTCCGCAGGGGTTGGTCGCTCTAATGCTTTCACAAAACCAGTTGTTGTTCAGCTCATTAACCTTGTCGATCATGATGAAGCCTGGTTCGGCGTAGTCGAAGGTGGAGGCCATTATCTGATCCCAGAGACGGGCAGCAGGGATGGTCTTGGTTATATGGCACGCGATAAACTCGTCTTCATTACGTACATAGCTTGTGTCATCTAGATGGGGAAGAAGGCGCCAGTGAATTTTATTGCTGTCGGTTAGATCGATTTTGTGTGATTCTTGCTCGTTCTTCTTAAGTGGAAAGGAGAGAGGCCATAAAGCATCGGCTTTGACCGCGGCAATAAAATCTTCGGTGATAAGTAGTGATAAATTGAATTGCCTCAGCCGTCCATCTTCCCGCTTAGCACGAATAAACGCTTGCACGTCGGGATGATGTGTATCAAAGGTGGCCATTTGTGCGCCGCGCCTGCCTCCAGCTGAGGATACGGTGAAGCACATCTTATCGAAGATATCCATAAATGACAGAGGGCCCGATGTATTGGATCCCGAGCCAGAGACAAAGGCGCCTTTCGGGCGCAAGGTGGAGAACTCATAGCCGATACCACAGCCGGCTTTTAGTGTTAGGCCCGCCTCTAGGTTTTTCTCTAAAATGCCTTGCATCGAATCGGGTACTGTTCCTGATACAGTGCAGTTGATGGTGGATGTGGCGGGTTTGTATGTCTGACTACCGGTGTTTGACAGTATGCGTCCTGCAGGTATAGCGCCATTTTCTAGTGCCCAAAAGAACTGTTGGTACCAGTGTTTTTTGCGTTTAGGTTCAATCTCTGACAGGGCTTTGGCAATACGCTCGAAGCTGGCTTGAATGTCCGCATCAAGCGTATTTCCCTGCTGATCTTTGAGGCGATATTTTTTATCCCATATATCCATTGAAGCAGATTGCAATGGAATTATGCTGTTGTTGTCGGTCTGCTCTTGGGCTCCTTTAAGGGTAGCCGAAGACAGTGTCTCCTCACTCATCTGTCGCTCCTGAATCAATTAAAAAATCAGTTTGCGGTAATTCTTGGGTGTTCGTGGTTGACCTGGATCAAAATTTTTCTAGTCAGATCATGATCTACCACCAATGGTTATCCCCATAACCAGAATGGATAATTCCACCATATAATTGTTAAGTTAGATCGCTACGTATTAAGTTGTAATACGACTTTCTATAGCCAATTTACCGTGTTTTTTTATTAAACATGTTCCATTAACTTCTAGATTTACAAGCTTCAAAATCAATATTTTTCAATTGTGGTACAAAGTTGCAAGGTCCCTGTCGACTGTCAAGTTGACTGGATATTATTTCATCCCAAGCGGTTCGGCAGGCATTGGTTGACCCAGGCATGCAAAAAATTACGGTTTTATTCGCGAGACCTGCAATTGCTCTCGACTGAATAGTACTTGTTCCGATTTGTCCCATCGATATGTGACGAAATAATTCACCAAAGCCTTCTACGGTTTTATCAAGAAGTGGCGAAATTGCTTCTGGGGTACTGTCTCTTTCGGTAAATCCTGTACCACCAGTAATGACGACCGCATGAGTTATTTCGTCGGCAATCCAATTACTTACAGTGGCTCGAATCTTATAAATATCATCGATCACGATTTTCTTATCGGATGGATTATGGCCTACGGCTTTGATTCTCTCGAGCAGCAGGCCGCCGGAGCTGTCCGTTTCCTCTGTCCTGGTGTCAGACACCGTTAGTACGGCAATGTTAAGTGGAACTAATAGATCGGTTGTGTGGTGTCCCATGTTATTCCCTGTAAAGTTAATATTGTGTGTCGTTCACGTTATCAAGTCTTAATGTTGGCCAGAGGCTATTAATGAACGATAGAGGTTTCGCGCACCCAATTACCTAGCCGCCTAGCATCGCTAGATTTTTGGTGGTGCCGCTAAAGTCTTGTTGCAGTTGATGGCCTTGCCACTTACCCAGAACCACTTGACGCAGATACTCGCTCAAATGGCTGTTATCGAGATCGGCAAGATAGGGCCGTAAGTTGCCATTGGCCTCGTTGAATAGACAATTATGTATATCGCCTGTTGAGGACACGCGGAGGCGGTTACAGCTGTCACAAAAGTTTTTACTGTATGGCATTATCAAGCCGATATTACCCATATATTCAGGGTGGGTGTATTCAAGAGCTGGGCCCGCGTCTGGGTGGCGGATAACTTGAAGCCAGCCGCTCTCCAGTAACCGATTTTGTATGCCCAAGCCGCTTACATGTTGAATGTTATAAAAGTCGTGATTATCACCCGTTTTCATCAGTTCGATCAGGCGCAAAGTGACGGGTTTTTCCCGCACAAAATCCAAGAAGTTGTTGATCTCATCAGCGTTGTATTCACGCATCAGTACGGCGTTGACTTTTACTTTCGTCAGGCCGCGATCGAGTGCTCTGTCTATACCCGCTAGTACTTCATCAAGTTTGTCGCGGCCGGTAATCAATTTAAAGGTTTCGGGCTTTAAACTGTCGGCACTGAAATTGATGCTATCAAGCCCAGCCTCTATATAACTGTCGAGACGTTTGTTGAGGCGATAGCCGTTACTGGTGAGCGCAACAGTCTCAATACCAGCAACGCTTTTACAGACATGGATGATCTCTGCTAGATCTCGGCGCAAAGAAGGTTCGCCGCCAGTGATACGAATCTTTCTGGTGCCATTGTCAGCAAATGCCTGCACCAATGTTTGTATTTCAGTCACCGAGAGAGGGCGCTTGGTCTTATCTGCCTCGGACGGGCAGTAACCGTCTGGCAGACAATAATTACAACGAAAGTTGCAGGCATCGGTAACCGAAAGACGCAGATAGGTGAAACGTCTATTGTGGCGGTCGGTTAGACCCACAGCGGGTTGCTGAGTATTGAACATAATTCGCCTTACCAAATGTGCAGTGGTACCAGATTGGATGAATGCTGATTCTCACGAGAGGCGATAGGATTACCCTGTCGCCAGTAGCAAGCCCTATGCTTTAACCGTCGCCATTACTACGGCCTAATAATCATATGCATTGAGTATTTAGATTGAGGGGCTCGCCACCGGTATATGATTCCATATCAAGAGAGGGCAGTACATACACTGGAGTTGGGGGGTTCTGCTACCACTAATTGGGTAGGCGAGCAGCATGAGAAATTTGGGTTATGGCTGGGGATATGGTGTAGGGCGCTTTGAATGCGCTCGACCAGAGCTTGGTTCATTAGAAATCTATCGGTGTCGCTGATACTGTTTCCAGCTGTCACCGCGTTTGGTTTTACAAGTCTAGTTGAATCAAGTGTGTTGAGATGCTTGCCAGTGAAGCCCTTGACTCTGCCTTAGGTATGTCTTGGTCTGCTGAGGTCAGGAGATGCGTATAGGGAGCCTTTGGATTCTTGAATTAAGTCGATATTATCGATAGATACTTTGACGGTTAACAGGGGGGGGATTCCTGTATGGATAAATCTATTTCAGTGATATGTGAGGATGTTGCCTGGAAGTTTAAGTGTACCCAGAAGCACCTGAAGCTCGTGCTTATGTGTGTATCACAAGCGGGGTTAATCGTTGGGAGGGGTTTTTATTTGGTACGTGCTCTTCGTCCATTTCAGTCTGTTGTGACACCGAAATAAGTCGCGATCTTATCCTCGAGATCGATCCCCTGTACTGGTTTTGACAGATAGTCATCCATACCGCAGTCGCGAGCCGCACGCTCGGCGTCCTCGCCGGTATTGGCGCTCAGCCCAATGATTAACACTCGAGGCTGATCCGAGTCTTGCTCGCTTAGGCGCAGCTGACGGGTTGCGGTATAGCCGTCCATGTTTGGCATATCAAAATCCATAAAGATCAGGTCGTAGGGCGCTTTGTTAACGGCAGCCATCTGCAGGGCATCGAGGCCGTCGCAGGCGGTGTCGGCGTCGATACCAATCCGCGCCAACTGGGCCTTGATAACCATCAAGTTGACCTTGTTGTCGTCAACCACTAACACCCGCAGCCTTGAAAAATCATTATCGGTTTCAGCACTGTCGCTGCCAACCGTTAATTGTTTGCCGCCGAGGGCGGTGATGAGCGCGCCGCGTAACAGGCCGTTGCCGATCGGTTTCTCGAGTACCGGACCGTGCAGCACACGGTTCGCTTGCTGTTGGATTTTGCTGTCGGTATGAACACCCAGTGTGCCGCACAAAATCACTGCAGGTTTGGGCTTAATTGCCATGAGACTGCGAATTTGTTCTGCTGTGCTCAAGCCATCTATGCCCGGCAGCACATAGTCCAGCAGTACCAAGTCGTAGGGTTGCTGGCGCTCGCAGCCGGCAACCAACTCTTTCAGTGCATTTTCTCCCGAGCCCTGTACTTGGGTCATCATGCCCCAAGACAGCGCACTGAGCTGGGTGAACTCGGCGAAGGTGGCGTGTTGGTCGACGATCAGCATACGCTGGCCCCTGAGATCGAGGTTGTAGTGGGGCTCGTCGTCGCTGAAACCCTCGGCGGCGGGGCTATGTGGCAAGCTAAAACTAAAGCAACTGCCTTTGCCGAGCGCGCTGTCACAGTAGATTTCGCCACCCATCATGTTGACCAACCGTTTCGATATCGACAGCCCCAGGCCGGTGCCTCCGTAGCGGCGGGTGGTAGAGCGGTCGGCCTGGGAAAACGATTGGAACAGCTTCTGCTGTTGCTCTTTGGTGAGACCAATACCGGTATCGCGAACACTGAACAGCAGTTCTGTTTCGCCATCGGCCCTGTGGCGGGGTTCGACTTTAACGGTGATCTCACCCGCCTCGGTAAACTTCCGAGCGTTGCCCAACAAATTGAGTAGCACCTGCCGCAGTCGAGTCGGGTCGCCATTGATCATCAGCGGGGTGTCCGGCGCCAAGCAGGTCACCAGGAGCAATTTATTCTCGACACACTGCAGCGAAAAAACCTCGAGGCAACCATCCAGCAGTGCCTCCAGGTTGAAATCGATGTTCTCAATCGTCATCTTACCGGCGCTGATCTTCGAAAAATCGAGAATGTCATTGATGATCGCCAGCAGCGCTTTTCCGGAGTCGGCGATGGTATTGACGAAGCGCTGTTGCTGCTCGTTAAGTGTTGTGTCTCGCAGCAGTTCGGCCATGCCCAGCACGCCTGTCATGGGTGTTCGAATCTCGTGGCTCATGGTGGCGAGAAATTCACTCTTGGCCTTGTTGGCTGCCTGTTCACTCTGGGCATCTACCCTCGCCTCGATCAGTTGTATGCGCGTGTCGTACAACTCGCGTGAATCTTCGGCCGCTTGTTGTTGTTGCTTGCGAGCACTATTGAGCCGATCCGCCAGTGCAAAGGCCAATAACAATACCTCTGCCAGTTGCCCAAGCTGAAAGGCCAGGAAATAAATTGGTTGGTAGTCGATCAACTTATAAATAGCGGCCAGGTATATTAGTTGTCCGGCGGTAAAAATACTCCAGGCCAGGGTGAAGTAGCGGGCCTGTCTCAGCCCCTTAGAAACCAGATAGATGCCCGTGATGAGGCAGATCGGCGCGCCAATCAAGCTGACTTTTGACAGGATATGGTACAGTACCAGCCGCAGTGGGAGGTCTGAGGTGGCAGTGGAAATCACGCCTATCAGGTAGAGTAGTATCTCGCCGGCTGCCAGCGCCAAAAGAAAGTATCGCCATCGCGGCAAATGGGTTTTTAGGTTGAGAAAGGACACGCAAAATAAATACACGGCGGCGTGGCTGACGGCGTACATTAGCGAGAGTAATTGCGCATTCACCTGGGGGGTTTCCGGCCACAGGTAAACGGCGCCATAACCGGCGACAGAAAACAGCGTATACATGGTGCCGCCGGCATAGAGGATGTAATAGAAGTAGGCCAGCTCGCGGATGCTGATAAAAATAAAAAAGTTATAGATGAGCAGCGCGCTGATGGCGCCCACATAAAACAGATCGAAAGCCAATTTTTTCTGGTAGCCAAAGGCATAGGGCTGTGCTTTCAGCAAGGTGGTCGGCACCTGCAATACCGTGCCGCCGCTGAAGACGTATATCAGCAGCTGCGTGTCGCTGTTGGCGGGTAAGTCGAGTGGAAAAATAAATTCATTATGTACAATAGGGCGCCGGCTAAGGGGGCGTGCATCGCCTAGCTGATGGTGGGCAATCAGTTTCTCGTCACGAAAGATATAGGCATCGACAATGTCCATAAACGGTCGTCCAACCTCGACCAAGCGCTGCACACTGTGTGGCCCTGGATTGTTTAGACGAACGCGAAACCAGTAGCCTTCGATGCCGTAGCCGAGGTTTATATTATGGTGCTCACTGGCTGTCCAATGGCTATCGGGTAGTTGCCGAATAACATCGTGAGCCGAGGGTTGTCTGGAAAAATGTTGGGGATCTTTCAGGTATTCAAAGTGCTCGCTGATACTCTGTCGGTCGGCGGCGGGGTCAACGGTGAGGGTCGAAGCATTTAGCGGCTGACACAGAAGTGGCACCAGCAATAACAGCAACAGAAAATACTGCAACTGCCGCCTGAACAGGGCAATAAAAGACTTCAATAAAATCATAACGTGGCGATGTTACTCGAGTCGAAATAGTAATTTGACGCCGATGATACGCGGCTCATTAATGCCGAGGTTGACCCCGGTAGGGGAAAAGTCCTGACCGGAGTTGGTGTACTCTTCGTCTAACAGGTTCGTGGCGTAGAGCTGAGCACTCCATTGTTCGCTTGCCGGCTGGTAGCCGACGTTGGCATTAACTAGGCTGTAGTCGCTCTGTGACATCACTTGGTCGTTGAAGGCCGAATAATAGACATCGTCCTGCCAGCGCCATTCTAAGCGGTAGTTCAGCTCGCCGCGCCCGGCCAGTGGCTGGCGGTACTGTGCGGCGAGAGCGGCACTCCACTCGGGTGCCGAGTTCAGCGCATTGCCCGAGACGTCCTCCAACTCACAAGTGTCGCAGCGCTGCAGCGCAAAGTTGTCGTACTGTGTATGCAGCCAAGCCACCGAGCCATCGAGGCTGAGCTGCTCGCTTATCCGTGTCGACATCTCAAGTTCAACGCCATAGACACTGGCATCGGAGGCGTTGCTGATATTGGCGCGGGGCGCCTCACCCGCGGCGACGGTGACGAATTCCTGAATCTGCAGATCGCTGTAATCGTAGTAAAAAACAGCCGTATTGAGGCGTGTGCGACCATTGTCCAGCTCGGCCTTTAGGCCCAACTCCAGCGCGGTAATATTCTCTTCGTCATAGCTGTCCCTGGTGGCGGTAAACACCCCGAAGCCGCCGCTCTTGAAGCCGCTGCTGAGAGTGGCGTAGGCCAGAGTGCTGTCATCGATTTGCAGCGAGCTGCCCAGTTTAAACGACAGGTTGTCCCAGGATTCACTGTCGGCCCCGGCGGGCAGATCGGTTTTGGAGTCGAAGTCGAAGGGCGGGTGCGGCCCGCCATTATTGAGGCCCGAGGCCTTGCCTTGATAATATTTCTCTTCATCGCTGTAGCGGACGCCGGCCAGTAACTGCCAGCGGCTAGTGACGCTGTAACTGACATCGGCGAACAGCCCCAATGCCTGTGTTTCCACTGTGATGTCGTTCAGTGATGCCAGTTGATCCAGCCCCGCACCGGTCGCCGCCGCGAGCAGCTCGATGTGCGACTGAGTGTCGTGGGTCTCAGTAAAATAAAAGGCGCCGCTGGCCAGTCGGTAGGCGTCGTGATTGATGATCAGTTGCAGTTCCTGACTGAACTGATGCTGCTGAACATAAAAATTTGACACCAGCACATCGACGGGTGTCTGGTCCGCATCGACATTGAGGCTGGATTCGTAGCGTCGGTAGCCGGTGACCGAGCGAATGAGGGTCTCGTCATCGAGCTGCCAGTCGGCGTTCATCGCCACCCCCTGGTTGCGCTCTTTTCGCTGCGGGCCGTTGGGCAGTGTTGGGTGGGCGGGCAACTCCACGCTGTAGAAGTCCCGGTGGGGGCTGTAGGCTATCGTCGCGGCGCCGCCCTCGGGGTTGACGCCCTGAGGTTTGTAGAGCGGCGGGTTTTCGTCACGCTCGAAGTAATCGCCGCTAATATCAATACTCAACTGCTCGCTGGCCTCAATATGAAAGGCCAGCCGCACACTCTGCCGGTCCCGGTTTCCCAGCTCATCGTCGACCGCCGTTGGACTAATGTTGTCGACATAGCCGTCGCGCTGGTCGGACTGCAGTGCCAAGCGGCCATTGACTTTATCGGCTAACGGACCATTCACCACCAGTGTTTCGCGGCGGCGGTTCTCGCTGTCGATATTAAAAACCCCCTGCAGTGAAAATTCATCAGTGGCTTTATTGCTGCGCAGGTTGACGGTACCACCGGTGGCATTGCGGCCGTACAAGGTGCCTTGAGGTCCCCGTAACACTTCCAGTTGCGCGATATCTAAAAATTCAGTGAACACACTGATCGAGCGAGCCAGATAGACTCCGTCGAGGTAAATCGTCGAGCTAGGGTCGCCGCCGGCCGCCACATTGTTGGTGCCGATGCCGCGAATATAGAGCTGGCCCCAGCCATTGTTCTGGTTGATGCTGATCCCCGGTGTCAGCAGCATCAGACCCTTAAGGTCGCCGATATTGGCGGCCTCTAATGTCTCGCCGGCGATGGCGGTAATCGCGAGCGGTGTGGCCTGCAGATCGGTAGCGCCGGTACGGGTGGCTGTCACCAGCACCTCCTCCAACAGTGCCTGGTCGGCTCGGGCGGTGACGGCTAGCAATAAGGTCAGCCATATAACCGGGCGGGTGAAATGCGACATTAGATCTCTCTGTGCTGGCGGGTAAGGTGCCGTCGTCTGTAGCACGGCATATATACGTAAACCGGTGCCATAAACCTTAGTTGACACAACGACTTACAGCAACGCAACCAGCTATGTAGTGTTTAACCCCTTGGAGTTTATGGTCAGCCGGCTAAGCCCTATAAGATCAGAGATCATGGATTGCGTGTAACGGAAATCCCCATTTTTAACCGACGCGCAACTAGAGGGTAAAGCGGCTAACGCCAACTTCATTATCAGAGATACATCACCGAGGGCGATGTTAGGCCTTTCATCGTGATAGCACCAAAGCCAATCGCTTGGGGCTGACCTGAGACAGTCCTGGGTACAGCTGTTTTTGTTAAGTGCAGGGGTTCACGCCTTTGTCAGGCTGTAGCGGTTTCCGGCTCCAGCATGTTTTTCCACTTCTCCAATAGGTCACGATTATCCACGTCCCAGGGGTTGAAATCTTTTCTATGAAAATCCCGGT
>Ga0105358_10000025_pt1 | contig 52721 bp, 46 predicted proteins | sample GOMGulsemesocosm_5_FD_83509 | JGI IMG/M metagenome (GOLD analysis project Ga0105358, IMG submission 83509) | Methane-oxidizing microbial communities from mesocosms in the Gulf of Mexico - GOM15C Gulf of Mexico | ecosystem: Environmental > Aquatic > Marine > Cold seeps | place: Gulf of Mexico... | reverse complement strand
GGGGTGGCAGTTGATGCCGCGACGGGTCTAAGAAGCGATTGGGCACCTTTAGCTGCAGCACAAGGAGACGTTGAAGGAGCGCGGGATTTGGCGATGGCGGCCACTATTTTTCACTGGGGATTACACCCGTGGGCGATATACGCCGTAGTGGGACTGGCACTGGCATTTTTCTCATACAACCATAAATTACCGCTGACCTTACGCTCCGCTTTTTACCCATTGCTCGGTGATAAAGTATGGGGGTTTTGGGGACATGTTATCGATATATTGGCGGTCTTTGCCACTCTTTTTGGTTTGACGACATCATTGGGGTTTGGCACCACGCAGGCACTCTCTGGTTTTAATTTTTTATTTGGCTGGGGGACTGGCTCCTTTGCGATAGTGTTGTTGATCGCTGTGATTACGGCAATCGCAATAAGTTCAGTGGTGCGGGGTTTAGATGGCGGGGTAAAAATACTCTCAGAGCTAAATATGTGTCTGGCGCTACTGCTACTGACATTTATTATTGTGGTAGGCCCCACTGCGGATATTTTTAGTGCGATCTTTGGTGGCGGGCTCAGTTATATAGAGAGCCTAATTCCACTTTCAATGCCTTTTGGCCGTGAAGATGCTAACTTTTCACAAGGTTGGACTTCCTTTTATTGGGCCTGGTGGATTTCTTGGTCGCCATTTGTCGGAATGTTTATTGCGCGTGTTTCTAGGGGGCGTTCCGTCAGAGAGTTTGTGCTCTGCGTGGTGATAGTGCCAACTTTGCTGGGAATTATTTGGATGGGTGCGTTTGGCGGTACCGCCATTAGTCAAGTCATCGCGGACAGTAGCGCCCCAGTTGCCAGCGCTGCCCAAGAGCTAAAACTTTTTGTGATGGTGCAGGAGTTCCCACTATCGGGGTTGCTGTCAATGATCGGCATAGTACTAGTATTAGTTTTCTTTGTTACCTCATCGGATTCAGGATCGCTTGTGATCGACTCAATCACCGCCGGTGGTAAAGAGAATGCACCGGTATCACAAAAAGTGTTTTGGTGTACTTTTGAAGGTATTGTCGCGATTGTATTGCTATTAGTTGGAGGCTCCGAGGCATTAGGTGCACTGCAGGCAATGGCTGTCTCTACTGGTTTACCATTTACGCTAGTGTTATTAGCAATGTGTGTAAGCTTGTACATAGGCTTGAAAAAGGCCAGTGATCAACTCAAGTAAGCGTCGGGCTTTATCGCTGATACTTGCCAGCAACAGTGCCGTTTGCAGTCGGCATCTGTTGCTGGATGCAGACTAGCTCATATAAGCTAGCGCCCCTGCACAAGCCGCTGTAACAAAGAGCACGGTAACGACCCCGAGCTTGAAGCGTAATAGCAAGAAGGCGCTGATACTGCTGAGTAAAATTACCTGCCAATTCACACTGTCCAGCTGTGGCGTATACCATGTAATCATGCCTGTTTTAACACTGCTCACTTGGTTGAATAAAACATGTAGTGAAAACCAAATAGTTAAATTCAAGATAACGCCGACCACGGCAGCGGTAATCATTTGCAGTGCGTTGGCGAGCTTTTGCTGGGTATGAATCCAATCAATGTAGGGCGCACCGACAAAAATCCAGATAAAGCAGGGCACAAACGTTACCCACAGCGTGATAAGCGCAGCAGCAACTGCCATGCTAAACCCGCCATGGCTAAAGCCTGCAATAAACGCAACAAACTCAGTGACCAAGATGAGGGGGCCTGGTGTGGTTTCAGCGAGGCCTAAACCATCCATCATTTGCGCTGCATCTAGCCAGTGATAGTGATTTACTACATCTTGAGCCATATACACGAGAACAGCGTAGGCGCCGCCAAATGTGACGACAGCTAATTTTGAGAAGAACACGGCAATTTGGGTTAATAAATGTTGCTCAGTGAATAGTGCAATGAGCAAGATAGGCAGTAGCCAAAGAGTCACTCCACAGAGAATGATCAGCGCCGTGCGGTTCTTTTTTTGCGGATTGCGCTGCAAGGGCTGATCCAGCACTTGTTGATTGTCCTGTTTGCCTGTGAAAAAGCCAAACAGTGCCGCGGCTAAAATAATAACGGGGAAGGGCAGCGTAAAAAAGAAAATCGCAATGAATGAGAGGGCGGCGAGAACATAGTGAACTTTCTGTTTTAATGCGCGCTTTGAAACTTTTAACATAGCCTCAAAGACAATTATTAATACACAAGCTTTAACTCCTAAAAATAGCGTATCAATATAGCTCAGGTCTGAAAGCAGCGTGTAAGCGCTTGCTAAGCCAAAGATAACGACAGCACCGGGTATGACAAAGAGTAATCCAGCAATGAGCCCTCCGGGAATCCCCCGTAATTTCCAGCCAGCGTAGGTTGCTAATTGCATGGCTTCGGGGCCTGGCAATAACATGCAAAACCCTAAAGCATTGAGGTACTGTTGTTCTGTCAGACATTTTTGTTCATCGACGAGCACCCGATGCATTAGTGAGATCTGTGCGGCCGGCCCGCCAAACGAGAGCAGGCCTATTTTGCCGAAAATTGAAAATAACTGGGTTAAATTCATGCAGTATTGCCTATATTCAGTAGTGATTATCGATTGAGTTATTGAGTATTGAGGCTTTGATGCTGCTCATCAACGGCATCGCGACACCAGCGATAGAGTGCATCGTAAATACACAGCGAGTGTTCGAGTTGCTCTAAATCATCTTTGTATATTCTGGAAAAGCCCAGCGCAATCGCAAGTAGTCCCGAGGATTGAGCGGTGAGTTCTAATGCATTGGTATCTGCGCCGCGAATAATACGCGCTAAATGGCGTAATGCTGGACTCTCTAACTTAAACTCATCCAGCAATACATCAAAAGTGCACAGTTCATTGCGATGAGAATAGCTTGTGTCGGGTATATCAAAGGGGATGGCATGGAATTTTTCAGCGACAGCACTGACTTGGGAAGCTGGCACAAATAAAAATTGAGCATTTGGATCGATAAAACGTTTGATTAACCATGGGCAGGCAATTCGATCGATCTTTGGACGTGCTTTTGTCACCCATAAGGTATTGCCACGAGCGGTGGCTAAGGGCAGTTTAGCGCTTTCTATACAAGGTGCACCTGCCTCGACCCAAGCGAGCATTCCCCCTTTTAATACTTCTGCTTGCACGCCTAAACTTCTGAGTATGGCAGCGGCACCCTCGCTCAATTTAAGTCCTTTATGACAGTAGACAACCACACTTGTCCCTGCAACTTGTTGCGCCATTTGTTCTATTTTCTGATATTGATAACGCTGTGCAGTGGGGATTAATAGGGGGTGTTGGGCAAAGTCTTCATCGATACGCACATCGACTATGATAGGGCATTGAGTAGTGCCGATGAGGCGCTGAAGTTGAGATACATTTATTTGATTTGGTGACGCCATGCAAGCATCCTCCTGAAAATTAGGTTTATGGATGCGGAATTCAGCTGGCGCCTCACGAGGCATCCGTGTGCCCCATGGCTGAACATTGCCATTGTATTATTTAATTGTCAATCCCTTATGGGACTTCAATATAGCGATTGCGCTCAATTATAGCGGGTGAAACATCCGCTTATCTTGTTCATAAACTGAGGAAAGTTGCTAATAACGCTCAATTTTTAATAGGTGCTTTGACCGGCATTTGGGGCCGATACTTGAAAACCAGCGTACTTATTACTGTCAGGGGCACGCTGATGGGATATTAGAGCAAAGCAACAGATTGCGAACCTTGTATTAAATACACTGCTTGAAATTGCAATTTAAGAGAGTGATGGACGCGGGGGTGAGTGGCTGCATTGCACTAAATTTTACTGTGCAATAATGAAAATGAACTGCGTATTTACAGCTCACATTCACTCGGACTTATTCGTTTTTTACGCGATCAGCGCCCCCGCTTGTGCCGCAGACATTGGTTGCGGTTTCTCACAGCTAGTGGTGAGCTGTACAGCTTGGCCGCTCTCGCCGGATTCGAGTATCGCGGTCATCACATCAACTACATGCAGGGCTAAATCATTGTTACAGCGATGTGGCCGTTCATCCTTAATTGCCTGTGACATTTCAGCCAGACCGACGCCGCGATAATTTGCTTGTCCGTTATCATTTACCTGATTAAAAGGGTGTGGCCAGTCTCTAATAACCGGGGTTTGTGAGCCGTCAGTGATGCGTAAATCCCCGCCAAAAAAGTTGGGGTCGGGCACATACATAGTGCCTTTTGCTCCGTATAGCTCCATGTTGTTGTGCTCATTTGAGTAGACATCCCAACTGGTGCCATAGCTGATGATTGTCCCTGATTTAAATTTCAAAAGGGCGTGTATAGTGGTCGGTGTATTGACAGCGACACTCTCACCGCTTCGATCGCCATTGCTGATAGTGCGGCTAGTGCGCGGCGTGGCAGACATGGCAGAGACACTTTCAATAGGCCCTATTAATTGCACTAAATTACTAATGTAATAGGGGCCTAAATCCAACACAGGTCCAGCACCTGGTTGGTAGAAAAAATCGGGATTTGGATGCCAGTGTTCCATACCGTGACTCATCACATGAGCGGTTCCCGAGGTTATCTTGCCAATCTCGCCAGCCTCTACTAAAGCGCGCGCAAGCTGGTGGCTAGCGCCTAAAAAGGTATCGGGGGATGAACCAATGCGCAGTCCTTTTGATTGTGCTAGTGCAGCCAGCTCTGTACCTTCAGCAACGGATAATACATAAGGTTTTTCGGAGTAGACATGTTTTCCCGCCTCTAAAATAGCTTTTGATACTTGGTAGTGTGCCGCGGGAATAGTCAAGTTGACGATGATATCAATAGCACTATCTGCGAGTAGCTGATCAACGCTGATAGCTCGCAGATCGAATTCAGCGGCTCGTGCGCGGGCAAAATCCATGTTCAGATCAGCACAGGCAATGACTTGATAGTCTTTAAAATAGGAGCCCATACGCATGTAAGCGGCAGATATATTGCCACAGCCAATAATGCCCACTTGAATAGCATTGCTCATATTATAGCTCCTTGAAGTTATTGATGGAGATGCGAGCAAAGCGCTCAATATCACTGGGGTTATCGTGTTCCATGATACATAGTGCATCTGGGGCTAAACGTCGTTGCGTTTCGATTAACTGTGCCCAGTCTAAGATACCCGTTCCAACATCAGCCCAGCCATCTTCATCGAGCTTTTCACCCTCTTGTGCGATATCTTTTACATGAATCGCTAAAATGCGCTCGGCATACTTTTCAAGAAACTGTTGCGGGCTTTTACCGGCACGTGCTACCCAGGCTAGGTCTGCTTCCCACATTAAATCAGGAGCACTTGAGAGTAGGATATCCATCGGCAGTTCACCGCTGGGAAGTGCCACAAATTCAAAGTCGTGGTTATGCCAACCAAACTTGAATCCAGCGGCGTGCAGTTTTTCCCCAATGGCGCTGAGCCTTTGCGCAAATGCTTGCCACTGCTCTAAATTGGTCGGTCTGTGTTCCTCGAGTAAGTAGGGGGCAAAAATCATTTTGATGCCTAAAGTGCGCGCCGTTTTAATCACGCTGTCTATATCAGTTTCGAGTTCTTGAACACTAAAATGACCAGATAACATTTGTAAACGGCTACTCGACATTGCGCTGGCAAAACCGTCAGGGTCCTCATAGACACCACCGAATCCTTCTACATGGGTATAGCCCAATGTGGCTAGGTTACTCAGAAAGTCGCTTTGCTTTTGGGTATTACGAGAGCTGTATAACTGAAAAGATACATTCATTGTCAAAACCTCAGTGATTAAATACGGTTTTCGCTAGCGGCATCAAACATAGAACTAGCGCTGGGGTCAAAACCAATGGTGATTGAATCCCCTTGAGAAACTTGTGCTTTACCATCCATTCTAAAGCGAAAGTCGATACCGCCAAGCTTGGTCCATACTAATGTGTCTGAACCCATAGGCTCGACTAAATCAGCATTGATATCACAACTAAAGAAGTGCTTGGGTATTTGCTCGCCAGTGACTACCGCCTCTGGTCGAATACCTAATGAGACTTTTGTCTCTGTCGGGACTTTGCTGGAAAATTGGTAGTCATCAACATCGAAAACCAATGTGTTTGACTTAAATATTTTGGCTTCACCAATAATCAATTCCCCCTCAAAGAAGTTCATCGAAGGTGAACCGATAAAGTCGGCGACAAAGCGGTTTTGCGGGTAGTGGAAAATACCATTGGGAGTATCAAGTTGCTGCACAACACCATTTTTCATCACTGCGATACGATCCGCTAAGGTCATCGCCTCAATTTGATCATGAGTAACATAGATAATGGTGTTTTTTAAACGTTGATGTAATAATTTTAGTTCCACTCGTAGGTCGGCGCGCAATTTGGCATCTAAGTTGGATAGCGGTTCATCAAATAAAAATACATCAACTTCTCGCACTAGCGCTCGTCCAATTGCAACTCGCTGGCGCTGTCCGCCTGAAAGGGCGGCAGGTTTGCGTTTAAGCAGTGCTTCTATTTGCAAAATTTCAGCCACTCGCTTTACTCTTTTGGCTATTTCATCTTTGGCCACTTTGGCATTTTTTAAACCAAAGCATAGGTTTCCCTCTACCGTCATTTGCGGGTAGAGTGCGTAAGACTGAAAAACCATTCCAATACCACGATCACTAGGTTCAGCCCAAGTGACATTCTTTCCCGATATATGGATTTCCCCTTCGGTGATATCTAACAGGCCTGCGATACAATTTAACAAGGTCGATTTACCGCACCCTGATGCGCCTAAAAGCACCAGAAATTCGCCCTGTTGTATGTCCATGTTGAGCTGGTCTAATACGGTTAAATGGTCATATTTTAAGGTGAGGTCTTTAATTGATACACTTGACATAATTATCCTTTTACCGCGCCGGCAGCTATACCGCGCACAAACAGTTTGCCTGAAACAAAGTAGATAACGAGGGGTACTAAACCGGTCAGTAAGGTCGCTGCCATATTGACGTTGTACTCCTTAACTCCCTGCACTGAATTTACAATATTGTTGAGCTGTACTGTCATCGGATAAATATCGGGTTTGGTATAGATCACGCCAAACAAAAAGTCATTCCAAATCCCGGTGATCTGTAAAATCATCGCCACCACAAATATAGGGATAGCCATAGGCAACATAATTTGGAAATAAATCCCCCAGAATCCTGCGCCATCGATCCGAGCTGCTTTAAATAGCTCTTCGGGTATTGAGCTAAAATAGTTGCGAAACAGTAGTGTCAATATAGGCATGCCAAAAATTGTATGCACTAACACTAAACCCCATAAACTGCCCATTAGGCCCATTTCGCGCAGAATGATGACAATTGGATAAATCATTACCTGATAGGGAATAAATGCACCAAATAACAGTATGGTGAAGAATATTTCACTGCCCTTAAATTTCCAATTAACCAAGGCGTAGCCATTAACTGAAGCAATAATGATTGATATGAGCACAGAGGGAATCAAAATTTGCACAGAGTTCCAAAAACCGCGACTTAAGCCATCACAGTTCAGGCCTGTACAAGCGGTGGACCAAGCTTTTACCCAAGGTTGAAAGGTCACCTCTAGTGGCGGAGCAAATATATTCCCCAAGCGGATTTCGGGCATTCCTTTCAGGGAAGTAACCACCATCACATACAGAGGAAGAATGTAATAGAGAGCGACCAATAACAAAGTCCCGTAGAGTAAAATATTACGCGTAGTAAAGATGCTTCTTGGTTTCGGGCCATTAGGTGTCAGTTTATTATTTACCATTGCGGCGACCTCCAAATTCTAAATAGGCATAGGGGATCAGAATGATCAGCACGCAGAGCAACATCATGGTAGAGGCGGCAAAACCCTGCCCTAAATTTTGTTTGAGGAACATTGAATCCATGACATATTTAGCGGGAACTTCTGAGGCGATGCCCGGACCGCCATTGGTTTGCGCCACGATCAAATCGTAGACTTTTACTATCCCGGAAGTAATTAATACAATGGCGGTGATAAAAACCGGTTTCATCATGGGTATGACGATGAACAGGTAAGTTTTCCATTTGGGAATGCCATCGATGCGTGCTGCGTTCCAGATATCGTTATCGATGCCACGTAATCCCGCGAGCATCAGTACCATAATTAGGCCTGATCCCTGCCAAATCCCGGCAATTAAAACCCCGTAGATAACAATGTCTGCATTGTAGAGTGGGTCGAAGGTGAAGCTAGACCAGCCTAAGTCGCGCACGACTGACTGAACCCCTAAATCTGGGTTTAATATCCACTGCCATACTAAGCCTGTCACCACAAAACTAAGCGCAAAGGGGAACAGAATAATAGAGCGTAAGGTGTTTTCAAAGCGGATCTTTTGATCCAGTAAGGCGGCTAAAACAAAGCCGATAATCAGTGATAGCACCAGTGAGCAGAGGCCGTAAATCAACAGGTTTTCGATTGAGATTAACCAGCGCGACGTTCCCCACAGTCGATCGTATTGGGCAAGACCTACAAAATCTAGTTTGGGTAACATTCGCGATTTGGTGAATGAATGTACCACAGTCCAAACAGTACAGCCGATAAAGATAACCAATACAGTCGCTATCATCGGCATGGCCGCAATTTTGGCATTCAAATTGCGAAAAAAAGTATTGGGGCGCATTGATTGAGACATCATGCTTCCTCGAATAAATTTGTTATTATTATAAATACTCAGGTGTTGCGAACACCTGAGTTAACGCTTCGAAAAAACTAGTCAGCTTGCTTGATAAGCTCTACGTAACGCGCTTGAGCAGTGGTAATATCAATGGAAGGATCATTCCAGAATTCGACAAATAAATCTTCAATTTGTCCGGTTGTATCAGCTGAAAGCAGCTGATCACCTGAGGGTAATATACCGCCATCGGCGAGGATTTGAAGACCTTTTTTCATACAGTCATTGGCAGCGGTAAGATCGATATCTCCGCGTACTGGAAGAGAGCCTTTTTTCAGGTTGAAAGCCACTTGGGTCGCTTTAGAGATCATCACTGACGCTAACTTTTTTTGCGCTGCGGTGATTTTAGGATCTTTGTTGATAGGGAAGTAGAAAGCGTCGCCACCAGTGGAGATAACTTCATTTACCCCAAGTCCAGGAAGACAAGAGTAGTCTTTACCAGCGACTTGATTGGCAACACTAAATTCGCCTTGCGCCCAGTCGCCCATAATTTGACCGCCAGCTTCGCCTTTAATCACCATGGCAGTGGCTAAGTTCCAGTCGTTGACTTTACTGTTTTTAGACATCTTACGTGCAGCATCTGCCGCTGCAAATACTTTTGTCATCTGTGGACTAGCGGCCGCTTCTGCAGATTTGTCAACGTTGATTTTTTTCCATAATTCGATGCCACCAACTGCGACGTTAATGACCCCAAATGCTCCGCTTGTTTGCCATCCTTGCTGGCCCATCGCTAAAGGTACTTTCCCAGCAGCTTCTAGCGCTGGTGCTGAGGCGACGTATTCATCCCAGTTTGTCGGTACAGCTACACCAGCATCTTTATAGGCTTTATGGGATAGCCAAATCCACTGCCAAGAGTGAATATTGACCGGAACACAATAGATTTTCCCATCGACTGTACAGCTATCTAACAAACCTTTAGGGTGTACTATATCTCCCCAACCCTCTGTCTTTGCAACATCTGTCAAATCAAGCATTAAGCCAGCTTCTACTAATTCTTCAGCTTGGCGTCCGTGGTTAAATTGAGTGGCATGCATGGGGTCGCCACCAATAATACGGCTGACAATGATAGGTCTTGCAGTACCGCCAGAACCGGCAATGGCGCCATCAACCCACTTGTTGCCTGAAGCGTCAAAAGCTTTGGCAAACTCAGCCACCGCAGCGGCTTCGCCACCGGATGTCCACCAGTGGGTCACTTCAAGGTCTGTAGCAGATACGCAAGTGGCACTTAGCAGTGCACCTGCGCACATCAATGATTTCAATCTAGTCATGTTCTTACTCCCTATTGCGTCAACGTATAGAGATATTGACGCTTATTTATTGTTGTTTGCGTCTGTCTTTGATCATTTCGCTGCAAAATCGGCAATCGTTATTTGGGGCTGTAAAAAATCATATTGAAAAAAATTGCTTTGTGAAGCAGTATATGTAATCGATTACATATATCACATATTGATAGCTGTAATGTCAAGTGCTGTATAATTAATAAACAAAAAAACAAATTCGATCGAAAATTACATAAGCGATATACAGAGGTTGCTGAACAGGCAACTCGCTGAAAAGCAGTTGAATATTTTATCGAGAACAGAGAGTGATGCTAAGCGAACGCTTAGCATCAGGGTAATGATTAGAGATTAGTGGAAGCCTTCGACGCCTTTCATATCCGGTAACTCATGAGCGATGCCTTTGTGACAATCAATACAGGTTTTTTCACCGGAAGCTAACGCCGTTGAGTGTTGTTTTGAGGCACGTTGCGCCTGCAGTGTGAAATCCATGCTGTCAAACTCGTGACAGTTACGACACTCTAAAGAATCGTTTGCTTTTAGTCGGCTCCACTCATTTTGTGCCAAGTGCAAACGCTTGGCCTCAAATTTTTCGCGAGTATCGATGGTGCCAAATAACTTTCCCCAAACTTCTTTGGATGCCTGCATCTTACGGGCTATTTTATCTGTCCAGTTATGTGGTACGTGACAATCTGGGCAGGTAGCCCTTACTCCTGAGCGATTACTGTAGTGAATAGTGGTTTTTAGCTCTTCAAATACATTGTTACGCATTTCGTGACAGGAGGTACAAAAGGCCTCAGTGTTGGTTGCCTCCAGCGCGGTATTAAAAGCGCCCCAGAAAAAGATTCCCGCGACAAAACCGCCGATGGTGAGAAAGCCTAAACTGTAATGAATCGCAGGTTTACAGAGGATTTGGTAAAACTTTTTTATTGCTTGCATCGCAGCCCCCTTATTTCGCTAGTGCGCCAGTGGCTTCAAAAGTATTGCCAATCAGCGGTTTATCTTGAACTTGAGGCACATGGCACTGCAGACAAAAGTAACGCCTAGGTGCAACATCGGAGAGCGCTTTTTGATCGCGATCTAAAAAGTGGGTCACACTGATTTTCGTCGCGTCATAGCGTTTATAGTTTTTAAAGCTGTGGCAAGTGAGGCATTTATTGGTTTTTCTATCTACTTCATAGCCGCGAATATGGTGCGGGATTAACGGCGGTTGTTGAATATAGCTCAACGGCTGATTGAGATTTTCCTTGGGAAAGTTCTTTAACTTTTCAGCGGGATCTTGTACTTCAAGGCTCTGCGCACGCAGCGACATAACTGCTTCGTCTGCGCCGACTGCAATGTTAGCGATCATTAGGCTCAAGGCAAATACTATGATATTTTTCATCTTGGTTCTCCACTTCCCAGACTATTCGTCTGGGGGCTCAAGTGTTTTTATTTGATTTATGCTTTCACGATCTTGATCGCGCATTTTTTATAATCGGCTTCTTTGGAGAGCGGGTCAGTCGCATCTAAGGTCAGGCGGTTAACCAATTGCTTTGCATCAAAAAATGGAATGAACACTAACCCTTTTGGCACGCGGTTGCGGCCACGGGTTTCTACTCGGCTATTCATTTCTCCACGACGCGATATCACTTTCACTGCATCGCCACGACGTAAACCGCGCTCTTTTGCATCATCTGGATGGATAAACACTACGGCATCGGGGAATGCGCGATAAAGTTCGGGCACTCGCCGAGTCATAGTACCTGAGTGCCAGTGCTCAATTACCCGCCCAGTGCAGAGCCACAAGTTGTATTCTTCATCCGGAGACTCTGCTGGTGGCTCATAAGGCAGTGCAAAAATGACGGCTTTTTTGTCTTTCTTGCCGTAGAACTGGAATTCACTGCCTTTCTCAACATAGGGATCAGCGCCTTCACGAAAACGCCAAAGTGTCTCTTTGCCGTTAACCACAGGCCAGCGCAGGCCACGTTCTTTATGGTATCGATCAAAAGGTGCCAAGTCGTGACCGTGGCCACGACCAAATCTGGCGTATTCTTCAAACAGACCTTTTTGAATGTAAAAGCCAAAGTGATCCATCTCTTCATTTATGCGACCTTTAAACTCTGTGCTTGGGTGAGCATCGACTTGACCATTTAAGAACAGTACTTCATAGAGTGATTTCCCTTGGTACTGAGGAGATGCCGCTAGCAATTTGTCGGACCAAACCTCTTCCACTTGGAAGCGTTTTGAGAACTCAACGAGTTGCCAGAGATCGGATTTTGCGCCTTCAAGGGCTGGTACTTGTTGGTACCACAGCTGGGTGCGGCGCTCTGCGTTACCATAAGCTCCCTCTTTTTCTGTCCACATTGATGTTGGCAGGACTAAATCAGAGGCTTGTGCTGTCACAGTAGGGTAGGGATCAGAGCAAACAATGAAGGCTTCAGGGTTTCTGTATCCAGGCAAACCCTCTTCGTTCATGTTTGGGGCGGTTTGCATATTGTTATTACACATAGTCCAGTAAACATTGAGTTTACCGTCTTTGAGCATACGATTTTGTAGTACCGCGTGATAACCGTTTTTCGCCGGAACTGTACCTTCAGGTAATTTCCAGATTTTTTCTGCGACGTCTCTATGCTCTTTCTTCTTCACCACTAAATCAGCAGGTAAGCGGTGTGAAAAGGTACCTACTTCACGAGCCGTGCCACAGGCAGAAGGTTGGCCTGTTAAGGAGAACGGGCCACAGCCTGGTTTAGAAATTTTTCCGGTGAGCAAGTGAATGTTGTAGCACATATTATTGGCCCAAACACCGCGTGTGTGCTGATTAAAGCCCATGGTCCAGTACGAAACAAGATTGATTTTGGGATCGGCGTAAAGCTTCGCTAAGCGCAGCAGATTTGCTGCGGGTACACCAGAGAGCTCAGCGGTATATTCCAATGTGTAGTCACTGACAAATTCGGCAAACTGCTCAAATGTAATAGGGGTTGAGCTGCCTTTGCCGGGGTTGGCAGCGGCTTGCTCAAGTGGGTGCTCAGGGCGTAGCCCATAGCCAATATCAGTGGTTCCTCGGCGAAAGTTAGTGTGCTTTTTGACAAAGTCGTGATTGACGTTACCGCTTTCAATAATATAGTGCGCGATATAATTAAGGATAGCCAAGTCGGTTTGCGGTGTGAACACCATGCCGTTGGTTGCCAGCTCAAAGCTGCGATGCTTGTAAGTTGAAAGCACGGCAACATCGACATGGGGTGCACTTAATGCTCTGTCAGTGAGTCGCTGCCAGAGAATGGGGTGCATCTCGGCCATGTTTGAGCCCCAGAGCACAAAGGCATCGGCTTTTTCGAGATCATCGTAACAACCCATAGGCTCATCAATGCCAAAGGTACGCATAAATCCACCCACGGCTGACGCCATGCAGTGACGCGCATTAGGGTCAATATGATTGCTTCTAAAGCCCGCTTTCATCAATTTGACAGCGGCGTAACCTTCAAATACCGTCCACTGGCCCGAGCCAAACATACCTACTGGTGGCATTTCATCTGAGTTGCGTGTTTTGGCCAGTGCCGCTTTCCATTTTTCGGCCATAATATCAAAGGCCTGATCCCAGCTAATCGGCGCAAATTCGCCATTTTTATCATAGACACCATTGGTCATACGTAACATAGGCGTTTGTAGGCGATCTTTGCCGTACATTATCTTGGAAAGAAAGTAGCCTTTTACGCAGTTGAGGCCACGATTAACAGGTGACTCTGGATCGCCTTGGGTGGCGACTATTTTGCCGTTTTTGGTACCGACTAATACAGAACAGCCAGTACCGCAAAAACGGCAGGGCGCTTTATCCCAATGGATTTCGGTTTCTTTGCTGGTGGTGATTAAATTAGTGGCTGAACTTGGCATACTAATGCCCGCTGCTACTGCAGCAGCGCTAGCCGCTTGGGCTTTGACAAAGTCTCTTCTACTTACTTTCATGGCTATGTCCTGTCATCATTACTCGCATTCAATAGCGAGTGTTTTAATATAGTTATGCTATTTGGTGAAAAACCAGTGAGCTAGAAACTAAGTGTTCTATCCCCTGAACGGTTTCCATACGCTGGACTAAGGCTTTGTTAGTATCAGCCTCAATGACAACCACAATGCGACCTTGCGCATCACTGATATGCACTTCGCATCCGCTCATGTTATTAACAGCGCTTTCTATTTGCTGTTGATGCGCGGGCCTGCTCATTAGCACCATTGAGATAATGTGTGCGGTATCTTCAGCGTCATGCTGGTTATATTCAATTTCCACTGCTCGCTCCTGTGTCTATTGTTATGCTTTGGGTAGGGCAAGGTATGATGCATGCACCACAGCCACTACATAGATCGGTATCTATTAATGGTTTGGCTGGCCCGCCTAACGTGGGCTTAAAGTTGATCGCCATGCTTTCACAGGCATCCTCACAGCTGCGACAGTCCACTTGATTAAATGCTAAACAATTCTTGTCGATAGCAATGATCTGCTGCCAAGGACTTTCAGAACGCGCGCTAAAAAGCTGCTCGGGGCAAGATTGCGCGCATTGGTAGCAAAAACTGCATTCGCCTTTTGAAAAGTCAATTGTCGGAAAACCGCCATTACCTTTGACGATGATTTTTGTCTCACAGTTGTCTAGACAGGCATTACAGCGGGTGCAGTTGTCGAGAAAATGGCGAGAAGATTTAATCCAAGGTAGTGCTTGCTCAGGTACACTTCGCCGTGGCTGGAAAAACCGTCTTCTGGCTAAATTGGTCATGGCAGATTAATCCTAGGATCCAGGGGGACCCATGATGAGTTGGGAAATCCACACACTAAAACCGAAGCCACTGACAAATAACACGGCTAGCACAGGTGCGAGCACGACAGTGATCATGAGGAATGTTTTTAACTCGTCTTTGGCGCTTATTGGTGTTTTCATAAAGCTGCTCGCTGTGAATAAAAGTATGCTGTTTTGTTAGGGAACATGCGATTAAGTCCCCAAATCTTCTTTGTGGATAACTAAGAGGCCATATCTGCGAAAGAAAGCGAAGTGAATGGCGGGTCCTTTACAAGTTTTCTGACAAAGTAAACTCAGATGAAACAAGATTTCATCTCTGATGGCCTCTTAGATGTCCACCCTGCGGGGCGTACAGGATATTCCGTGCTCTTTGTTAATGCTTTTCGCCGGGCAACCAGCCCGCCTGTAAGCATTGCCTCAATCACGCAAGATCCTGTACGCCAGAGGCGTTTTTGGACTTAATCGCATGTTCCTTAGCTGAGCTTTATAGAAGCCTCGCCCAGTGAACAAATTGTACGCTGCAACGAGTTTGGGAATGGGGAAACTAGCGCATTAGCTGCGCTAGATCATTTCAGTGTCGATAAAAAAGGGAACTGCGCTTTAGCTTGATATACATCAATACGTATTGCTTAAAAATAGGTTTTATTAACGTGTAACTTCCTCTATCAACCACTGACTAAACAACTGCACCTTACTCAGTTGTGCTTTATAGCTAGGGGAGAGCAAGTAATAGCTAAACTCACTGGGCATTGAAAGTTGCAAAGGGTTTATCAATGCCCCTTTAGCTAGGGACTCTTGGGCTAAAAAATCAGGGATTAATGCAATCCCCAAACCTTCCTGGGCAGCTTTTAGTGTCATAAAAAAATGCTGAAAGCCGATGCCAAATTTAAGGGGTGACTGATCTTTGTGCATATTTTGCTCGCTGATAAAGCGCTGCCACATTAGTGGGCGGGTATTTTGCACTAATAACTTATGCCGAAATATATCCTCAGTGGTCTTGATCGGTGACTGCTCAAGTAATACCGGTGATGCAACCAGTATTAATCGCTCAGTAAACAATTCAATGGCATCTCTGGCTGGACTTTTACTGTTTAGGCTGCGAATCGATAAATCGGCTTGAGTTTGGTTGAAATTTGGCTCGCCATCACCGCTGATAAGATCCAGCTGTAAATGTTTGAAGCGCGTCTCAAAACTATGAATTCTTGGGATAAGCCAAATATGACTCATTGAGGGGATAACATCGATTAACAGTTGTTGCTTTTCAGGCTCGCTCTGCAAAGTATCGCTGGCGTTGGCCAGTATGTTTAGCGATTGCGTGACTGAATCAAAATATTGTAAGCCCGCATCTGTTAAATGCAGTCCCTTTGGGGTGCGAATAAATAAGGCAGTACCTAACAGGGATTCAAGCTGTTTGATTTGTTTACTGACAGCCCCTTGAGTAATACACAACTCATCTCCCGCTTTGGAAATACTTAGATGACGAGCGGCAGCTGCAAAGCATCTTAGCGCTTGGATAGGTGGCAGATTATTAAACATTGTGAATTTCCATTTATCGGTGATTAGGCGAGTTTTACATAAAACTGAAATGAGTAATAGTGCGGTATTATAAATGTGCTATTCCTTTATGGAATGCTGGTTGATTATAAATCAATTGTTTTAGCACTCAATCTGAACTTAAATGTAGCCATACATTTTAAGTGAATCAATGAGGCCAAAATGAGCGCAGTATTTCAACGCAGTTGTAACGTAAAGATGCCGATCGCAGTGCGCGGAGAGGGAATGTACATCTACGATAAACAGGGAAAGCGTTATTTAGATGGCTCAGGAGGTGCAGCGGTTTCCAGCCTTGGCCATTCTCATCCTAAAGTGATTGAGGCAATTAAAAACCAATTAGATAGTATCGCCTTTGCCCATACTGGCTTTTTTAGCTCAGAACCTGCTGAAGAGTTAGCACAGTATCTGATTGACCAAGCACCGGGCGATATGGGTAAAATCTATTTTACCAGCGGTGGTTCAGAAGCGGTGGAAGCGGCGTTAAAATTGGCAAGACAGTACTTTTTAGAGCGCGGTGAATCCCAGCGCACCTTATTTATCTCCCGCGAGCAAAGTTATCACGGTAATACTTTAGGCGCGCTAGGTGTCGGTGGTAATCCTTGGCGTCGCGAACCATTTACACCGTTAATGACAGATGCCAATTACATCTCTCCCTGCTATGCTTATCGCGGTATTCAAGAGGGTGAAAGTGAGTTTGAATACGGCCAGCGAGTGGCGCTGGAACTTGAGACTAAGTTGAATGAATTAGGTGCGCAAAATGTTATCGCATTTATAGCTGAACCTGTAGTAGGTGCAACATTAGGCGCGGTGCCCAGTGTGCCAGGTTATTTCAAAAAAGTGCGCGAAATTTGTGATCGACATGACATCTTATTGATCCTTGATGAGGTAATGTGCGGAATGGGACGCACTGGTACCCTGTTTGCCTACGAGCAAGAAGATATAGTGCCCGATATGGTCACTATGGCAAAAGGCCTAGGCGCGGGATATCAGGCTATTGGCGCATTGATGGTCAAACAAGAAATTCATGAGTGTGTCGCAAGCGGCAGCGGTTTCTTCCAACACGGACACACCTACATTGGTCACCCAACGGCTTGTGCGGCGTCATTAGCGGTGATGCACGCTATTAGAGATGAAGGTTTGTTGTACAACGTGCAGTCCCAGGGAGTATACCTACAGCAGCAGTTAGCAGAGCGTTTTGTCGAGCATCCGCACATTGGCGATATCAGAGGCAGAGGGCTATTTAGAGGGGTAGAATTGGTGGCTGATCGCGCCGCAAAATCCGCACTGCCACTGCAAGGGGCTATCGCGGCAAAGTTGAAAGCGCAAATGATGGAGAACGGCCTGTTATGCTATCCGGGTAGCGGCAGTATCGATGGTAAACTCGGGCATCATATATTAATAGCACCGGCATTTATTTCGCAAATATCGGATCTGGACTTTTTGGTCGATGCACTGGAACATTCTATCAACCAAGTGTTTAGTGAATTAAAAATTTAAGAGTACTCTAATAGATGAAAAATAACGCACTAGCGCAGCAGCAAAACGGCACTGATAGTCAAAGCCAAGATAAAGCTATTTTAATCGTCGCGCCAAACGGTGCGCGCAAGGGGAAAAAAGATCACCAAAACCTGCCGATCACCGCGTCTGAAGTGGCAGAGGATGCCAAGCTTTGCCTAGCGGCGGGCGCCACTATGATTCATGCGCACGCTCGTAAAAGCGATGGCTCTCACAGCTTAGAAATAGACGATAACCGACGTTATTACGACACCCTCAAAGAGGCAGTGCAGGATAGATTGGTGATACAGTTAACCACTGAGGCAGTAGGGATTTACCCTATTGCCCAGCAAATGGCGATGGTGAAAGCGGTTAAACCTGAGGCGGTCTCTATGGCACTGCGCGAGTTTATCCCTAATGATGCGGGGCTTGAACAGGCGAAAGAGTTTTTTCACGAAGTCGCGCAACTGGGTATTGTGGCACAGTACATTGTGTATAGTGCAGAGGAAGTACGTTTTTATCATCAGCTTAAAGCGATGGGTGTGATACCAGCCAATAAACATCACTTACTGTTTGTATTAGGGCGTTATAACGAAGGTCAGCACTCAGAACCTGGAGAGTTATTTCCCTTTATTGTTGAGCATAAAGATCAAACACCTTGGGCGGTATGTGCCTTTGGGCGCGATGAACATCGCTGTGTTAGTGCCGCTTTATCCCTCGACGGTGATGTGCGCGTGGGTTTTGAAAATAACTTGTACAATATGCGCGGCCAGTTTGCCGACAACAACGCCGTACTAGTTAACCAAGTAGTCGAGACAGCGGCGAGCATGGGCCGTGAAGTGATGAGTGCGGCCCAATTTAGACAACTGTTTACTGCTCGCTAATTTGATAGCAGATTAATCGGGTTGTGAAAGAGAGAGGACTTACTCTTCTCTCTTAGATTGTTTATTTGAAGCATTTTAGGTGCTCGTTAAGGGGCCGCTGATTTTGTGTTGGAGGTCAGCTTAGCCACTATAAAAGTACTGTTAATGGCTCAGAGTATACGCTTGTACTTTGCCGCCTAGCTGCTGTGATAGCTGTTCTAACTCAAAACCTGCCAGTGACACTTGTGCTGCAAGTTGGCTAGTGTCGCTAGTGATAGTAGAGATAGATTCCATATTTTGATTAATCGATTGGCAGGCCTGCTCTTGTTCTTTGGCCGCCATCGCTATATGGAGGTTAAGGGTATTTACGGTATCGCCCGATGCACTAATCTGCTCTAGAGATAGTTTCATCTTGTCGCTGTTGCTAATGCTATTGCGCGCTTGCTCGCTGCCTTTTGCCATCGCGCTGACTGCCTCTTGGGATAACCGTTTTAAGTTTGTCACTACTTCCTCAATATCTTGGGTTGATTGTGAAGTTCGCAAGGCGAGTGTTCTTACCTCGTCGGCGACCACCGCAAAACCTCTGCCTTGCTCTCCGGCTCGGGCGGCTTCAATAGCAGCATTGAGAGCCAGTAAATTGGTCTGATCGGCAATGCCTCTGATGGTCGATAACATACCGCCAATATTGGTACTTTGTTCATGCAGCTGTTTAATCACTGCGCTGGAGCTATTTATTTCATCGGCAAGTTTTTGATAGCTGATCAAATTCTGTTTGACTAAAGATTCGCCTTCACTAGACACTTGGCTGGCAACATCAGAGGCATTTAAAGCGTTAGATGATTGTTGCTCAACGGTGATAGCAGATGCGCTAACTTGTTGCATCGCCACGACCAACTGCGCGCTATTCTCCACTTGCAGGCGCATCCCCTGTTGGGACTTCTCACTGCTCAATTTCAGTTTATCACTGGCATGCGAAAGAGCGGTTGCAGAGCGATGCACATCACTCATCAGCGTATCCAGTGCTTCTATGGTTTGATTAAAGGTATTGGCAATAGTGGTAATCTCATCATTACCAGACAAATTAAGCCGCTGGCTTAAGTCTTTATTATCGGTCACATTGGTAATAGCATGAGCGAGTGAGTGAACCCGGCGAGTAATATTATTCACGACCATGATAATGCCACATAAAGTCAAAACAATCAGGGCCGCGCCAAGCAGCAAATTGGTGAACTTAGCGTCTACGATATGTTTTGCTGTTTCTATTTGCAGTTTATCCTCAAGCTTAGACAGACGCGATTCGCTACTGTGGATGACATTTCTCATACTGCCGTGGATTCCGCTTTTGCTATCTAACCCTAGTATCTTTTCGGCATCGCTTAGCTGTATGAACTGCTGTTGATACTGTTTGAGTGCGTCGCGGGCTTTGTTGGTAAAGTCCGCTTTTGAATCGGCCGCTATTAGTTTGCTTTCTAAGACGGTGATTCGCTGGTTAAACTTATCGACATATTTAAGCTGTTTTCTGAGCATGAAATCTTTTTCATGACGTCTTAACATCAGCATCGTCCGCATTAAACTGTGCGAGAGTGCATTTTCACCAAGGCTTTTTTCTTCGTCATTGATTAAGGTTTCAATTTTATGCACTTGTGATCTGAGCGAGCCATATAAGCCGTCTTTTGCATGCAGGCCGATTTTCTTTTGCTGCTGCGCCAGTGCTAAAAAATGGCTGCGGTATTGCTTGAGTAACTGATTAATCTGAATAATATCAGCGCTGGGAATTGTGGTGATAGACACTTGCTGTTGCAACTGTTCTACATTTGACAGCATAGTTTTAAAGTGACTTTGGTACTTGTCGAGGTATTTTGTATCTTTGCGCGCCAGAAAATCTTTTTCATGACGGCGCAACATCAGCATATCTGCTTCGAGGGTGGCAGAGAGAGAGGCAAGTTGATTGAGTTTACTCAGTGAAGAGATCGCAATGGCATTAAAAATAATTAAAGTGACAAAACCGATACAGGCGATAGCGCCGATAAAAAACAGTTTGTACTTAATACTGACTCTGTTCATATTAGCTCCATGTCAATGGCGTTTGTAGGGTGTAACTAAATTGTAATATGCACAATGTATGGCATTTATATGACAGTTTTGTGACATGGATCAATTGATTCAGACAAAAGAGATTGCCGATAGGGTTGGTATTTAATAGGGTTAAATGCTGAAAATTATTGTGTGTTATTGCAGACTATTGTTGCCTCAAAGAGGCTTGTATTAAGTGGTAGGGTGATTGCGGTTGATTAATGCTTTATAAGAGATAGGCTTTTTAATTATCAGGGGAAAGTATAATTGGCAGTAGGTTTATTAAGCTGCCTAAGAAGCCTCTACATTGCACTGCTAGAGACTGTTTAGGCAGCTTTGTTTTACCTTGGACCAGAGGAGGCTATTGGCAGCAGGCTCTGATTAGAGTGCCGTGCGCTGGAAGATTTTATCTCCCACTTCGATGCAGGCGCTGAGCATGTTGTCGATGTCTTGTTGCTGGCACATAGCGTTAGCCAGAATCAAGCGGATACCGGTGCGGCCTTTGTATTGCGCGTAATCAATGTAAATGCCCTGTTTTTTTAATTGCTGGCAGATGGCGATGTTTAACGTGCGCAATTGCTGCTCATTCAAATCCTCACTAGGGGAGTAGCGAAACAGCACGTTGAGATACACTGCAGGGGCCAAAATTTGTAACTTAGAGGCGTGATTAAGCTGTTCTAGACAATAGGTTTTACAGGCGAATAAGTGATCCACTTTATCGGCGAAACCTTGGCTACCCAGTGCTTTCCAACTCATCCACACTTTTAGCGCATCCGCGCGCCGTCCACATTGAATAGAGCGTTCACCTAAATTGTAAGCGGCGTTTTCATCACTGTGGAATAAATAATCGCCACCTCCGCCTGAGCAAGCTGCGCGTAACAGACCCGCTTGTTTGACCAAAATAACCGCGGCAGTGACTGGTACATTCATAAACTTGTGCGCATCCCAAGTGACAGAGTCAGCGAGTTCACTGTGAGCGAGTAAGTGGCGCTGAGACTGAGAAAACAATATTGGCGCGCCCCAAGCACCATCAATGTGTAGCCAAATGTTATGTTGACGGGCAATAACACTGCATGGCTGTACCGGATCATAAGCGCCAATGACGGTGGTGCCCGCGGTTAAACCGATAAAAAATGGCGTATGCCCTTTAGCGAGAGAAAGGTTTATTTCATTTGCCAGACATTGCGGATCCATTCTCCCTTGATCGTCACTGGTCACGGCAATTAAATTGTCACTGCCTATCCCCAGCACATTGGCTGCTTTTAAACTGGAATAATGCGCTTGGTCTGAGACATAAGCGACCAGTGTCTGGCCCTGTAGGCCGCGCGTTTTTATATCGGGACAACACTGGTGTCTGGCTAGTAACATGGCGATTAAATTAGCTTGAGAGCCTCCGCTAACCATGACGCCATCGCCTTTATCAAAGCCAACTAATCTGTTCCACTGTCTAATCAGCTCTAACTCCATTAAAGTGGCGACAGGGCTTACTTGATAGGTGTGCATGGTAGCGTTTGAGAGGCTAGTGATCCAATCTCCCAGTAGGGCGGGGGCATTGAGACCCGAATATAAGAGTTTAAAAAAAGCCACTTGAGAGACGTCGGGATTATAATCTAAGTAGGCCTTTGCAGCACTCACTAGCTGCTCGACGTCGCTTCCCTGCTCTGTTAAAGACAAATCTAAAGCGGCCTCTAGTTGCGCAGCACTGCTAGCAGGTGCTACGGCTCGCTCACTGGCAAGTTGCGCTACAATTTGGTGCAATGCACTAAGACTTTGCTCTAGGGTGTTTATCGTCGACATAGGCGGCATCCGGAATCATTTATTTACAGCGAGTATAAAATTTTCCTATGCCCTTTCGCCAATGCTATAAAAGTTGCCGCTAGTTACTTTTTGGAATAGTGTTGATTTTCTGTAGCTGTTGCCACAATTTTAGCGAGGCGGGCTTTTGTGAGTGCTTGAGTCGGTATAAAAATATTTGCAGCTCAATAGGCTTGAGAAACGCATCGATCAGCACCAATTTGCCAGCGTTTAGTTCGCCTTGCACGATACTGCGAGGAAGAAATGCAATACCTTTGCCTTTTAGTGTCAGTGCTTTTAGTGCCTCTGATAAAGAACTTTGATAGCAGTGATTGATGATAATTGCGTCGGGGAGTGTCGAGAGGCATTGACGGCTTATTAGCTGTCCAAAAAAAGATTCAGGCGGGTGACTTAACATCGGTAACGGCTGATGCTCAACAACCTCGAACAGCGGTGTACCATCAGTGTTGGCTAGACAGACCGGTATTAGCTCGTCCACCCCGACCGGCAAACTCTCGACATCGTCTACGAGCAGCTGGCTAAAAATATTGCGGGTATTATAACAGAGTAAAAAGTCACTGCTGGCGTTTAAAAAAGTCTCTACTGCCTCGTGCAAATCGACTGTATTAATACGGATTAAGGTATCTGCAAACAGCTCTGAGAAATTTTCAATCCAATCGGGGAAAAATGATACGGCCAGCGATTGCTGAGCGCAGAGCGTTATTTCATTTTGTACCAGTTGCATGTTACGAAGCTGCTCACGACACAGTAATATAGAATCAGACAGTGATTTGGCGCGCTCTACAAACACTTCCCCTGCACTAGTGAGTACTAAAGGGTATTGATTGCGCTCCACTAAGGACACCCCCAGCCACGCTTCTAGCGAGCGAATTCTACGGCTGAAAGCCGGTTGTGTGACATATCTAGTGGCGGCTGCTTTAGAAAAGGAGCCCTGCTCAACCAGTGCCAAATAGTCCTTTAGCCATTTTAATTCCAATTAAGTACTTCCTGTCTTATGTTTTGTTAAGCAATACCGAAAAGTAACCAGTGACAACTAAATTGGCATTGGTGGTTTCTATGTCTTAGTGGTTAGATGAGAGCCTTGGATATGAACTTGTTTTCAAGTACTGTCTTTAAACTCACAGCTATTGTAGTAAATACTCTTTATAAACAAAATATAAGAAGAAACTATCATGCAATATATTAAAAAAGCGAATGCAGTAACCGCGGACTCTGATGCGCAAATTAATCTCGATGTGCAGCGTATGCTAGACCATATAGAGCAAGAGGGTGAAGGCGCAGTAAGAGAGTATGCCGAAAAATTTGATAATTGGCAGGGAGACTTTGTTTTATCTGCACAAAAGCGTAAGCAGCTAATTGCACAAGTGTCAGAGCAGACCAAGCAAGATATCCAATTTACCTATAAACAAGTCACAGAATTTGCCCGCGCCCAATTAGCTAGCCTGACTGAGTTTGAGATAACCACAGATTCCGGTGCGGTACTAGGACAAAAAGTAATCCCTCTAAATTGCGCCGGTTGTTATGTGCCGGGTGGGCGTTACTCACATGCCGCATCCGCCATTATGAGTATTGCCACTGCCAAAGTGGCAGGGGTAGAAACGATAATCGCCTGCTCGCCTCCCAAAGATGGCAGTATACATCCGGCTATCGTCTATGCGATGGATTTAGCTGGCGCGGATATTATTATGGAGATGGGCGGTGTGCACGCAATCGCCAGCATGGCTAAAGGGCTTTTTACCGGGGTTAAAGCGGATATTTTAGTTGGCCCTGGTAATGGTTATGTGGCGCAGGCGAAACGCATGCTGTTTGGTGAAGTGGGGATCGATGTGTTTGCAGGGCCGACAGAGTCGGCCATCATCGCCGATCACACGGCAGATCCGATGACCATTGCGGTTGATCTCGTCTCTCAGGCTGAGCACGGGGTAGACTCGCCTGTGTGGCTATTTACGAATGACAAAGAGCTCGGTGAAAAAGTGGCACAACTACTGCCCCAAGTGGCAGCCGATATGCCCAACCGTGCAACAGTAGACGCGGCATGGGCCGACCACGGTGAAATTATTTATTGTGAGAGCGATGCAGAGCTACTCAAAATCAGCGATGAATATGCCAGTGAGCATTTACAAGTGATTACTGAGGATCCGCAGTGGTGGGCAGATAGGCTTAAAAACTATGGCTCGTTATTTTTGGGAGAGGGGGCGACCGTCACTCATGGGGACAAATGCTCGGGCACTAATCACATATTGCCCACCAGACAAGTTGCCAGATATAGTGGTGGTTTGAATGTGCATAAGTTTCTAAAGATCCTCACTTATCAAGAAATCAGCGAAGCGGCCAACTTTACCTATAGCGCAGTGGGCTCAAGAATATCAAGAGTGGAGGGAATGGAAGGACACGCGCGTGCTTGTGACTGGCGTTTGCGCAAGTATTTCCCAGAGGCAGACTGGGATTTTGAAGTGTACGATCAAAAGCGCTATGACTGAATTGAAAGTAGGGGACAAGACATGAAAATATTTACTAAATCTTTTACTCAGCAGGAGCCCATTGCTGAAAGCGCGATTGAAGCCGCGGTAAACGTAATGCGCAGTGGTCGTCTACATCGCTATAACAGTGTAGCGGGGGAGCCTTCTGAGACTGACTTGTTGGAAATGGAATTTGCCAGTTATATGGATGTCCCCTATACACTGGCCTGTTCATCCGGAGGCTATGCGCTACATGTAGCGCTGTGTGCCGCGGGCGTTTGCGCAGGAGATAAAGTACTGTGCAATGCATTTACACTGGCACCAGTACCCGGCGCCATCCACAACAGCGGCGCGAGTGCGGTGCTGGTGGACGTCGATGAAAACTACTGTATCGACCTAGATGACTTAGCGGTGCAAGCTGAGCGCTCTGGGGCGAAGTATTTTATGATGTCGCATATGCGCGGGCATATCGCGGATATGGATAGAGTGATGGCTATCTGCGCACAGTTCTCGATTACCTTAATAGAGGATTGCGCCCATACCATGGGGGCATATTGGGATGGCAAAAAGAGCGGCACTTTTGGTATTGCCGCTTGTTTTAGCACGCAAACTTACAAACACTTAAACTCGGGCGAGGGCGGTTTTTTAATCTCTAGCGATCCTGAACTAATGGCTAGAGCTATCATTTATTCGGGCTCCTATATGCTCTACAGCAATCATCAGGCAGCACCCGAACCTGAAGTTTTTGCCAATATCCGCTTGCACACTCCTAATTACAGTGGTCGGATGGATAATTTACGCGCAGCTATTTTACGCCCGCAACTGGCGGATATCGATAATCAGTGCCAGCGCTGGAATCGCCGCTATCAGATCATTGAGGAAGTGTTATCTGAGTGCGCGCCGATTAAACTCACTCAGCGTCCTGAGCAAGAACAGTTTGTGGGCAGTACTATACAGTTTTCTGTTCCCAGCTTCAGCCAACAGGCTATCTTAGCAGTGGTTGAGCAGTGCGCGGCGCGCGGCGTGGTCTTAAAGTGGTTTGGAGATGAAGCTCCCAACGGCTATACCAGTCGCTACGACAGTTGGTGTTATATCGAGGATATGCCGTCGCTGAATAAAACAGAGGCCTTGCTCTCAACCTTGTTAGACATGCGTATCCCGTTAACATTCGGTGAGGATGACTGTCAGTTGATTGCAGAGATTATCAACGAGGTGATTAGTGAGGTTTACCTCAGTGCGAGTGACTGATGGTGAAATACACAATAATCCAACAGCTAAGCTGGGGATTGCCTTTTAACCGCGCGTAAAATTAAAGGCTATGCCGCTGATTTATTGCTGTTGGAGGGATACTCAACAATGCTCTTTGTGTGCTCCACAATGCAATGGCGTTGTTGAGGCTTACAAGTATCGGTTGATAATTGAGTCATGGCGAGCAGTGGGAAGCGCTTTGATGATGAGTTCATCGATCAATTCAATCACTTTTTCTGCGTCAGGGTAGCTGCGCCTTAGACCAAAGCGCATGGGAATCTTTTTTCTCCCGACAATGCTTCCCATTGGAAAGCTATCCAGTTTTTCTGTAAGCCCTATCTGTTTGATGAGATGGCCAGTGACGATGGGGTCGGCGAAATAAAAATCAATCCGACCTCGTTCTATCATCTTTAATATTTGCTCGACGTTGGGAACTAACTTTACATCTGGATGGTTTTTCCACGTTTGCGAATGGCTACTATTACCTAGAAAAGCCGCGGTCTTAAAAGAGTAGAAATCTTCAATCTGCTGGGCCGCTTTAATTTTTTCAGCATGGGGATTATTGGGATTATAAAAAATGGCAGGCTCAAATAAATTAGTGATTGGTGTCTTGGAGAATATTGCGTAGCGCTCTCTCTCTGCGGTAACTGGGCAACAAAAGGCATCGGCTTTTCCCGTTTCAACTAATACTTGGGCTCTTTTCCACGGGTATGGGTGGTGGCTAAATGAGGTATTTGATACGAGCTCTAATTCATTAATCAAATCAATCAAAATGCCAATGACTTGTGTGCCATCTTGGGGATCTTGATAAGAGTAGGGGGGGATGTTCGGGTGATAGACCACCCGTAGAGTGCGGGTTTGCTCCGCACGACTATAGAGCGGTAAAAGTAACGCAGGGAATGCGCCAAGAAAGCGTCTTCTTGTAATCATTTTGCTGTCCAGTTAAATTCTTAATTTAAATGCTAATTATGTAGAACTCTTAATAACGAGCCTTTGTGTCACGATTAAATGCTGCAAATAGCTTTTGTCGTTTATGTTTTTGTTACCCAATAGCGAGAGTTGAATACATTGCAGTACAGTACTGCCCACTTCTCCTAGATACACTACAGTGCATCATAGCAAAGGTTAAGGTGGGAGATCATATCGACGATTGATTAAGACTTTAACCTAATACTGCGTAAAGAATCAGTATAACAGTAGCAATAGCACCGTTGTCTTAGGCATAAGAATTAGTTGTTGCGTGCTGCCATCCTCTAATTTTAACAGGGGACTGGCAAAAATTAGGGGCACTAATGCCTTAGCTTTATGTTATGCCCTATAAGTTACAGTTACAGTAGCAGTATCATGGATCTAAAAAACATCAGCGAATAGAGACTTAAATTTAGCTTACAGGAAGCGGGGCTAAAGGCAGGGGCTATGCTTAATGCAATACTGGGAAAACTATTCTTTTAATTTTTGCTGGACGCTATCGATTTTATCTTGAATTGTCTGTGCTTTATCGATGCGGGTACCCACCTTCATATGGCTGGTGATACGTATTGCACCCATCTCGTGCAATTCGTCGTGACAGCGCTTTACTGCGGCCATTACATCATCCCACTCACCTTCTACATTGGTGCCAAAGCTATGCATTTGATGATTGAGTTTTGCCTCTTGGAAAATCTTTTGACAGTGAGCGACGTAGGGTGAAACTGATAAACCTACGCCACCGGGGGAGACCATGATGTCCATTATTACGTGCATGTTTGTTCCTCATAAAAATGTGATAGATATTGATAGGGAGCTTATCAACCCAAAGTATATTTAAACCTGTGTGCATACAATGTAAAACTGAATTGGTACTAGCGCTGTTTATCAATTGACCCCATCCCTTTAGCATCTTGTGCTGACAAACAGGCGAGTATTGGTTAATCGCTAAATTGCTAGGGTGAGGTCTAAAAACGACAGCGCTATAGAAAAAGCAGTGGCACAAAGCTAGTAAGGGAATAGGGCAAAAAAAGGCCTAATTGAATAGACCTTGTTATGTGCAGCGTTTTTGCTAAACGTAAGTGCTACGGTAGACTTTTGTTGCTGGTAATTGCTAACTACCAGCCCCTGCAAGTTACGCTAGAGAGCGAGTATATTGTACCTTTACAGAAATTGGCAATTAGAGCGCGGCGATTTTGTCGCGTTGCTCAATGAGCTTATCTTGCGATGTTTTAAAGCCGGCGATTTTCTCACGCTCTTTGGCAACAACGGCCTCTGGGGCATTGGCAACAAATTTTTGATTGCTCAACTTGCCTTCGATGCGAGCGATATCCTTTTCAAGCTTTTCGATCTCTTTATTGAGGCGCGACACTTCAGCGTCTTTATCGATGAGGCCCGCCATAGGGACTAGCACTTCCATCTTGCCAACTAATTGGGTCGATGACATCGGTGCTTCATCACCCGGATTTAGCCAAGTGATGTTTTCCAGAGAGGCCAGCTTCATTAAGAAATTGCGGTTAGCAGCCAAGCGAAGTTTGTCTTCTTCACTGCCATTATTAATTAAGATATTGAGCTCTTTGGCTGGAGATATACCCATTTCACCACGGATGTTACGCACACCTGTGATCACGCCTTTCAGCCAGTCGATATCCGCCTCTGCACCGAGGTCTATCTTATCAAGATTAGCTTTAGGGTAGCTTTGCAACATGATGCTGTCACCGCTAACACCGGCTAAGGACTTAATAGATTGCCAAATCTCTTCGGTTAAGAACGGCATAATAGGGTGAGTCAAACGCATGATCACTTCTAATACACGCACTAAAGTGCGACGTGTACCGCGCTTTTGCAGCTCGCTTGCCTCTTCATTCCAAAGTACCGGTTTAGAGAGCTCTAAGTACCAGCCACAGTATTCATTCCAGATAAATTCGTACAAGGTCTGAGCGGCAAGATCCAAGCGATATTCATCGATGTATTTAGCCACATCAATTTCAATTTTTTGCAACTTGCTGCTAATCCAGCGATCGGCAAGCGACAGTTCAACTGCTTCGCCGTTTTGACCACAATCTTCACCTGCGGTATTCATTTCAACGTAGCGGGCAGCGTTCCAAATCTTGTTACAGAAATTTCTATAACCTTCTAGACGCTTCATGTCCCAGTTGATGTCACGACCAGTTGATGCCAGTGCTGCTAGGGTGAAACGCAGTGCGTCAGTACCATGCGCAGGAATGCCATCAGCGTATTCTTTTTCAGTGCGCTTGCGGATTTTAGCGGCCATTTGCGGCTGCATCATGTTTCCGGTGCGTTTTTCTAATAGATCTTCTAAGCTGATACCATCGATCATGTCTAAAGGATCTAATACGTTACCTTTAGTTTTAGACATTTTTTCGCCGCTTTCATCACGTACTAGACCGGTAATATAAACGGTCTTAAATGGAATTTGCGGTTTGCCTTCTTTATCTTTGCATAAGTGCATGCTCATCATCATCATGCGTGCAACCCAGAAGAAGATGATGTCAAAGCCTGTAACTAGGGTATCGGTTGGGTGGAAAGTCTCAAGCTTATCGTTTTGCTCAGGCCAACCCATGGTGGCAAAGCTCCAGAGACCAGAGCTAAACCACGTGTCTAATACATCATTGTCTCGGGTCAGTGTGACGTCATCGCCCAAATTGTATTTCTCACGAGCTGCGCTTTCACTCGCTGCAACATAGACCTTACCTTGTGCATCGTAAAATGCTGGGATACGGTGACCCCACCAAAGCTGGCGCGAAATACACCAATCTTGAATGTCACGCATCCAAGAGAAGAACATATTTTCATATTGCTTGGGAACAAATTTGATAGCGCCGTTTTCTACCGCCTCAATGGTGGGTTCTGCCAGCGTTTTAGCATCGGCAAACCACTGGTCAGTTAACATTGGTTCAATAACAACACCACCGCGGTCCCCGTAGGGAATGGTCATGTTGTTTTCTTCAATTTTAACTAAGAAGCCAAGTGCTTCAAAATCGGCAACCACTTCACGGCGTGCAGCAAAGCGCTCCATATTGTGAAATTTTTCCGGAATATAGCAGTTGATTTCAGTGTTGCTAGTGCCGTCTGAATTAAAGCCTTGACCGACTTCACGAATTTCAGCGTTAAAGGTCAGAACGTTGATCATCGGCAATTGACGACGCTTACCAACTTCGTAGTCATTGAAATCGTGGGCAGGGGTGATTTTTACACAACCAGTGCCTTTTTCCATGTCGGCGTGTTCGTCGGCAATAATCGGGATGCGACGACCAGAAAGGGGTAGTACAATTGCTTTGCCAATGATGCTTTGAAAACGTGGGTCTTCTGCGTTGACCGCAACCGCTGTATCACCAAACATGGTTTCAGGGCGGGTGGTCGCGACCACAATGTGGTCATCGCCCGCATCGGTAGTGACGCCATCGGCTAGTGGATAGCGCAAATACCACATCTTGCCTTTGATCTCTTTGCTTTCTACTTCAAGATCAGAGATAGCCGTGTGCAGTTTAGGATCCCAGTTAACTAACCTTTTGCCGCGATAAATTAATCCTTCATCGTAGAGACTGATAAATGCCTCTTCGACGGATGCTTGGAATTTAGGGTCCATGGTGAAGCGTTCGTTATCCCAGTCGACAGAATTGCCTAAGCGACGCATCTGACGGGTAATGTTACCGCCGGACTCCTCTTTCCACTCCCAGATTTTATCCATAAAGGCTTCGCGCCCTAAATCGTGACGGGTTTCGCCGGTTTCAGCGGCAAGTTTGCGCTCGACCACCATTTGTGTGGCGATACCTGCGTGGTCAGTACCGACTTGCCAAAGGGTGTTTTTTCCCTGCATACGCTGATAGCGGATCAAGGTATCCATAATAGTGTGTTGGAAAGCATGGCCCATATGCAAACTGCCGGTGACGTTTGGCGGCGGGATGACCATTGAATAAGCTTCACCTTCGCCGCTAGGTGCGAAATAATTTTTCTCTTCCCATGTTTGGTACCAAGATGTCTCTATACTGGCGGGTTGGTATGTCTTATCCATTGCTTTACTCTCTAACATCTAAAAAGGGGAAATGCAGTACTGATTGTGGTTGCGCTGCAATATTACCCGGAATAATCGATTGATTAAGGGCATTACACCCTCGAAAAAGTGGCAAATTATACCTTGACTCTGGTTGGGTTAACAGAGATTAAGCGGGTAGTTGTCAAGGTTAGTGAAAAAGGTGAGATAAGTGGCATCTTTTTACCCTAAAACACAGGCTCAAGTGATCTGGGAATCGTTATTGGAGCGCAAAATTAGAGGGCCGTGAGATACTATTGTACTTCTTTAGTGTAGTTAACTACGGCTGTTTTTATACTGATTTAGGGCGCATATCGTTGTTCTTTATACTAAACCCCTGCTCTTTGTAGACTTTGTAACGCTCGCGGCTACGTGGCAGGCTAGCAGGCTCGCTGGTGACTAATTCAACAACACGTTCGAATTGGGCTGCGCCATCCGGAATGATTTGCGAATAGTTAACAATAACTTCTAAGTGCTCAGGCTGATGGTTTTTGTGCCAGCCAATTGAAATGGGGGCGATCAAAGGTTTATCGGGGGTAGAGTTGGCGAGAAAGCTAGTACTATTAAACTGCCACAGTGCATCACCAATCTTGTCGGCCTGATATTTGTCATCACAATATAAATAAACGCGATGGCCACTGTTGACGATGCGATTGAGTAGCTTACCCAAGAATTGATATTTACCACTGTCATCGGTACAGGGAAGGATATAAAAATCTGCTTGTTTCAATTGGACACTCTGCTGCTATATTCTTAATTCTTATTTGTTAAGCAACCCCGCGCAGGGCACGGGGAGGTTTGTTTTTTTCCTGGGGCTAGTTGTCCTCTGCTTGAAGATCAGCAGCGGTGTTCATTAAGTACTGACAAAGAATAGGAACAGCACGGCCACTAGCGCCTTTCTCTTTACCTTTAGACCAGGCGATTCCTGCAATATCCAGATGCGCCCAGCTGTATTTCTCAGTGAACCTAGAGAGGAAACAAGCGGCAGTAATTGAGCCTGCAGCAGGTCCGCCAATGTTGGCGATGTCGGCAAAGTTCGAATCGAGCAACTCTTGGTATTCATCCCATAAAGGTAGACGCCAAGTACGATCAGCGGCGTATTCGCCGGCTTCTATCAGTTCATTGGCTAAATTGTCATCGTTCGACATAACCGCTGATGCAGTGTGGCCAAGGGCGACAATCACAGCGCCGGTCAAGGTTGCGATATCGATAACAGTTTTAGGGTCGAAGCGCTCAACATAAGTCAGTGCATCACAAAGCACTAAACGTCCTTCAGCATCAGTATTTAAAATCTCAACCGTTTTTCCGGAAAGCGTAGTGACAACATCACCCGGTTTAGTGGCTTTGTCAGATGGCATGTTCTCTGCGGCGGCTATCACACCAATAACGTTCATTGGCAATTGCATTTCAGCCACAGCGTTCATAGTACCCATCACACTGGCAGCACCACACATATCAAACTTCATTTCATCCATGGCAGCGCCTGGCTTTAATGAAATACCACCGGTATCGAAGGTGACGCCTTTACCGACAAGTACATGAGGTTGCTCGTTGGTTTCGCCACCGTTATATTTGATGACGATTAACTGTGACGGCTCGGCACTGCCATTACCTACAGAGAGTAAACAGTGCATGCCAAGCGCTTGCATGGCTTCTTCGTCTAGTATTTCACACTCGACGCTATCGTAACCTTCTGCTAGCTCTAGAGCTTCTTGAGAAAGGTAGGTAGGCGTACAAATGTTACCTGGTAGATTGCCAAGCTCACGTGCAACACTCATACCGTTGGCTACCGCGGTGCCATCAAGCAGGCCGAATTCAGCGTTTTCAACTTGCTCTTCTGCGACTACAAAGCGAATGTTTTCAAGGGTAGGAGCCGTGGCTTTAGTGCTTTTTGTCTCATCGTATTGGTAGAAACCAGCACAGGCGTCTTGCACGCTTAAGCGCAATTGACGATAGACATCAGAGTCTTTGTTGATTTTGTCATCCAGGGCGATGGTGACGTCACTGATGCTGTGACTTTTAAGCTGTGCGAAAATAGCTTTGATGATACTTTTTTGTACGGTATCTGTGCGTTTACTGACACCGCCAAGACCTACCAGTAGGACACGCTTGGCGGTAATGTTGGGTAAGTTACGCAGCATAACGCACTGTCCAGTTTTACCGTTTATATCTCCATCGTTGAGAACTGCTTGAATCGCACCTTCACAGGCTTGGTCGACAGTTCGGGCTGCAGCGGTAAGTGCACCGTCAGCTTCAATGCCTACAACCAGACATTGCGTTTCAAAGACGGTGATATCGCTACTGATAATTTCAAATTCCATATATACTCCGGTGATGACTTGGGGCTGACTTTATAAGATAATGCCGCACTAATATCAGTGTTGAATTTATGCGTAACAACGCTCTTAAACTATCTGACGCTGTGAGTGTCAGTAGTTGGCAACACTGAATAGGGGATGATTCCCCAACGGCTGTAATTGGCCAATACTATAAACCTTTTCAATATGTAGCGACAGGGCAAACCTCTTTGATTATCTATCGTTATCTCTCCAGAGAGATTTTTTTTAGTACATTTGCAGTGGCTTTGGTGCTAGTACCTATTATTGTCAGTGGGCGTCTTATTAATACCCTGGCACGTGCCAATCCGGGTGAGATGGACTTGCTGTTTGTGTTAGAGCTAGTCGCTTACCGTTTACCCAACATGTTAATGCTAACGCTGCCATTGGCGCTTTTTTTAGGGGTGTTGCTCGCTTACGGTAAATTATATTTAGAAAGTGAGATGGCCGTATTAAAAGCCAGTGGTGTCAGCCCTAAACAGTTAGTTGTTTATGCGCTGGGTCCCGCCATTGGCGGGGCTCTGATTGTTGCTAGTCTCAGCTTATTTATATCTCCCTTAGCTTATCAGCAGTTAGAAGTTAGCTACGCTAAACGCGATGCACTGAGTGAACTGGATACACTCACTCCCGGACGTTTTCAGAAACTGTCCGGTGGTCGTACTGTTTATACTAGTGCATTTTTAGAGCAACGCACTAAGATGGATAAAGTGTTTATAGCCAAGGTCAATAAAGGCAGCGATCAACTTGAAGTGAGTTACTCTGAAAGTGGCGGCGTGCAAATTAATAAAGAGGGACGCCGTTATCTGGTACTGCAAAATGGCATAAGGTATACAGGAGTGCCTGGGCGGGCGGATTATCAACAACTTGAATACTCTGAGTACGGCTATCTGCTACCTGAGCGAAAATTAAAAATAGATACATCAGATCCCATAGTGAAATCGACCTTAGCGCTCTTTGCGAGTAGTGATCCTAAGTTGGCCGCCGAATTACAGTGGCGCCTATCTCTGCCCTTATTGGCTTTTATAGTAGTGTTGATTTCAGTGCCTTTAAGCAGAACCAATCCTCGTCAGGGACGCTATGCGCAACTAATACCTTCTATCTTGCTGTATTTGGTGTATTTATCACTGTTAATGTCGGCGCGCGATAAAGTGGAAGGTGGGGCCCATTTTATCTTGATTTGGGCGGTGCATTTGGTGTTCTTATGTTATGGGTTAAGCCTTATCTTTTTTGATCAGTTTTGGAGCAATTTAATTAATAAAATGCCGAGCCTTCCTTCATTAAAGAGAGGCAAATAAAATGAAAATACTCGACCGATATATTGCTGTACAAGTGCTTTCATCGATATTTGTGGTATTGCTAGTAGTGCTTGGTTTAGATTTTGTATTTGCTTTTATGGATGAGGTAAAAGATGCCAGTGAGAATTATACACCACAGACAATACTGTATTATTTGGCGTTAAAAATTCCCGGTAATTTTTATGAGTTCCTACCTTTAAGTTGTCTAGTAGGCTGTCTAATAGGGTTGGGGATGCTTGCTGGTCACAGTGAGTTAACGGTGATGCGAGCGGCGGGCATTTCGACCGCTAGAATAATCACATCCGTGATTAAACCTGCGTTATTGTTAGCGTTTTTGTCAATGGCGGCCGGTGAGTTTGTGATACCGATGTGTGAGCAATTGGCGCAGTCAATTAAAGCCAGTGCCAAAGGTGGCGGTAAAGCGCTGCAGTCGCGCTTCGGGGTATGGCATCGCGAAGGCGATACTTATATTCATATTAATGCGGTGGTCCCCGGTGGGAGGATTTTAGGGGTGACGCGCTTTGAATTTGATGAAGAAAGAGCGTTACAGGCGACTAGTTTTGCCAGGCAGGGACAGTATGTTGATGGGCGCTGGCAGTTATCAGATATAAGTCGCACCAAGATAGAGGAGAAACGTACCACCATTTCGACACAGGCAACAGAGGATTGGGGGTTAGGTTTGTCGCCTACTTTGCTCGCAGCTTTAGTGGTTCAGCCTGAAGACTTGTCGATTGGCAAACTCTGGTCTTTCTCTCATTATTTATCGCAACAGCAGCTGCAGGCAGATTCTTACTTCTTTGCTTTTTGGAGTAAGCTGTTTCAGCCATTAACGGTGATCGCTTTAGTGTTAATTGGTATCTTGTTTATCTTTGGTCCGCTGCGCAGTGTGACCGTAGGACAGCGTATTATTGCCGGCGTCATCACCGGTTTACTGTTTAAGTTTGTGCAAGATATCTTAGGGCATATGAGCTCTGTTGCAGGCTTGTCACCGCTGTTAGCGGTGTCAGTGCCGATTATATGTTGTTTGCTGTTTGGGGTGGTTTTGCTAAGTCGCTCAAAGTTATAAAGAAGTTAGGAGCTACGAGTTAGGAGCTACGAGTTAGGAGCTACGAGTTAGGAGCTACGAGTTAGGAGCTACGAGTTAGAAGCTGGGAGTGTGCTATTTATTTGTTGGCTTTGTTGGCTTTGTTGCTTTGGGCAAATAGACCACTTCAGTATTTGACAGTTTATCGTGTAGCGAAAGCTGTTCATCGTTGAATAACATCCATAGATAACCTATCCCTGCGATAGCGGCAGAAAAAATGGCGGTCATAAATCTTATGAGGGCTTGCATCCAGCTAATAGAGTGACCGGTTTTTGATTGAATGCGGATTCGCCAAGCCATCATGCCGATAGTTTGGCCTGAGCGTGTCCAAAAAAAGCCAAAAAATAAAAAAATACTGATAAACAAGGTAGATTGAAAAGCAGGGCCTACCGCTTTGTCTGTGTTCATTATCCACATCCAAGTTGCGGTCACGGCAAAGCTTAAAGCTATTATCACTAATGTGTCGTAGCCAATAGCGCCTAAGCGGCGAGCTAACGATGCTCTGGAAATGTTTGATTGATCAAAAGATTTTATCATTTTTACGGTTGATATCTCGCGGCGCCTTACGCGGTTTAACGCTAAAGGCGCTTGTGGAAGATTATTGGAAAGGAATAACGTAAGTCTTTTTGTATTCTTCAGATAACGCTTTGGCAGTGCTGATTTGAGATTTTTCTAGCTTCATCAGCAGGCGGTTTTCAATCGCCGCTGCCGTGCGATCGCCAAGGGCTGCCGCATTACTCATCCAAGCGTAGGCAATGATGTCTTGATCATTGCTATTATCTTTACCGTGCGCAGTGGCATACAGCGTTCCCAGATAAAACATGGACTTGTTGTAACCTTTATTCGCCGCAATGCGGTACCAGTTCTCTGCGACAGCAAAATCTTGTTTAACACCTGTGCCAAAATTGTAGCTGCGACCTATATTGTGTTGGGCGGCGACATAGCCCTGATCTGCGGCTAGCTGATACTGTTCAAAGGCCGCTTTTGGATCACGCTTAACGCCAAAACCGTACTCTAGCATTTCACCTAAACGGTTCTGTGCTGTCGCGTTACCGGATACTGCCTTTTGCTTGATTTTTTCCAGTTCCTTTAAATACTCGATATCATCTAGTGCGCGCAAGCTGTTAACACTGTCTATATGGCCGTTGCGGGCACCTTTTTTATAAAACTTTTTAGCCTGATCAATACTGGCGGGAACTCCCCAGCCATTTTGATACATTTTCCCTAGCAGGTTAGTCGCAGAGGGTTTGCCTGCGCTCACTAAAGGGGCAAGCTCTTTGAGCGCCGTTTTGTAATCTTGCGCCTCGATAGCTTGTTTCGCTTTTGAGATGCTTGCACCAAAGAGTGGGCTAGCAACAAGGCAGCTCACTAAGCCAATCACTGAAAATAGATGTTGTTTTTTCATGAATCTCGGTTCCTGTCAGCTCGTCTTTATAGCTAGTTTACACCTAATAAGAAATGCCTTCGACGGCCATGTCTCTGGATGAAGACTAACTATTGTCCATAGTCTAAAAAATATCGCGCCTATCTTACGCTAGCATTTTCGATGAATACATCGCTATCTGTCTGCAATAGGTTAAAAAGTTCAAATAAATTTAGATAAAGACCATTGAATAACCGTTATTTAGACCAAATGGAAAAAATAATGTGAAACTTGTAGGGAATTCTTTATTATACTGATTACAATTTCTGACCCTCATCTGAATATTATACTTATGAATATGTACTTTGGGTGCTGAATTTGTTTAACTGATTTTAATTTGTACTGTAGCGGCGTAATCAGTCATCGCTATCTATAACAATAATCAAAAACCAAGATCTCGGAGAAATCAATGAAACGTCAACTTCTAGTATTATCTGCAGCTGTCGCACTTGCCTCATCGGCAATGGCTGCCGACTTTAAGCCCGCTGTAGTATTTGATATGGGTGGTAAGTTTGATAAATCTTTTAACCAGAGTGTTTTCGACGGTGTCGAACAGTTCAGAAGAGAGAGCGGCGTAAAGTATCGCGAATTTGAAGTGACTAATCCTTCACAGCGTGAGCAAGCACTTCGTAAAATGGCGCAGCGTAAAGCTGATCCAGTTCTGGCGATAGGCTTTGCTCAAGCAACTGCGCTTGAAAAAGTTGCCAAAGATTTCCCTGATACCAAATTCAGCATCATCGATGCTGTTGTTGATCTGCCAAACGTACAATCTATTGTTTTCAAAGAGCATGAAGGTTCTTTCCTAGTTGGCCTGCTAGCGGCAATGAAGTCTGAATCTAAAGCGGTCAGCTTTGTTGGTGGGATGGATATCCCGCTTATTCGTCGTTTTAACTGTGGCTTTGCACAAGGTGCTAAATATGCAGTTCAAGACGTGAAAGTAATCAGTAACATGACTGGTTCAACACCTTCAGCATGGAACGACCCGGTAAAAGGCGGGGAACTTGCTCGCAGCCAGTTTGACCGTGGATCTGACGTTGTTTTCGCAGCGGCTGGTGGTACCGGTGTCGGTGTCTATCAAGCGGCGAAAGACGCAGGTAAGTTTGCCATTGGTGTCGATTCCAACCAGAACCACATTCACCCAGGTACTATGCTAACGTCTATGGTTAAAGCGGTAAATGTTGCGGCGTACAATACCTATAAGACTGCTCAAGACGGTACTTGGAAGGCTGGTTTTAGTAGTTTAGGCCTTGCAGAAGGCGGTGTTGACTGGGCTTACGATGATAACAATAAGTCTCTTATTAGCGCTGAAATGAAAGCGGCCGTCGATCAGGCGAAAGCTGACATTATTGCCGGTAAGATCGTTGTTCATGACTACATGTCTGACAACAAGTGTCCTTCACTATAAACATCTAGAAGTTTAGTGCTGGCGCAGTAATACCGGCACAAACTTTCAACCCCGCTTCTGTACTGAAGTGTAGTCCCTAAGGGCTATAAGAATTCTCTCGGGGTCTTTTACAAAGAAAATGTGAATACTGAATGTTAAGTACCCATAATACTGAGCAGCAGGCGAACGTACCTCCTGCCATTGATTTGCGAAAAATCAATAAAAGTTTTGGTCCCGTCCACGCTAACAAAGATGTCGATTTGGTTGTTGCTAAAGGTAGCATCCACGGTATCATCGGCGAAAATGGCGCTGGAAAATCTACCTTGATGAGTATCCTCTATGGCTTTTATGAAGCCGATAGCGGTGAAATTTTAGTCAATGGTCAGTTGGCATCCATTACCTCTTCTAAAGACGCTATTCATGCTGGAATCGGCATGGTACATCAACATTTTATGTTGATTGAAAACTTTAGCGTATTAGAAAATGTAATGTTGGGAGCTGAGCAAAGCAGCTCGCTCAAAGAAAGTAAAATGAGTGCCAGAGCAGAACTGGCTAGACTCTCTGAAGAATTTGGCTTGGCAGTTGATCCCGATGCGATTACTGGTGAGCTGGCGGTTGGTCTACAGCAGCGAGTAGAGATCCTTAAAGCGCTCTATCGCGGCGCTGAAATCCTTATATTAGACGAGCCGACAGGTGTATTAACACCGCAGGAAGTAAAACAACTTTTTGATATTTTAAATGCACTGCGAGAGCGCGGTGTTAGCGTTATGTTGATTACCCATAAACTGCAAGAAATTCTGGCAATCACCGATGAAGTGACAGTGATGCGCGGGGGTACTATGGTGGCATCTCGAGCCACGACAGATACCAGCAAGGAAGAACTCGCTGAGCTTATGGTGGGGCGTAAAGTGCTGTTAGAAGTTGATAAGAGTGTGGCGCAACCAAAAGAAGTATTGTTAGACGCGAAAAATTTGACCATTAGAGATAGCGCTAATGTTGTGCGCCTCGATAATGTCAGCTTAAAAGTACACGCTGGTGAAATCCTGGGGATTGCCGGTGTATCTGGCAATGGCCAAACGGAGTTGTTAGATGTGCTCAGCGGCATAATGCCGGTACAAGAGGGGAGTATTCGCTTAAACGATACCACTATTGATGCTAAAAACGTCCTGAATGCCAAAGATTTTAGACACTTAAGCTTAGGGCATGTGGCAGAAGATAGGCACAAGCAAGGCATGGTTACCGATTTTAGTGCGCGCGAGTGTGCCATTATGGGGTATCAAGATGAGCCTGAGTTTAATGGCACTATTTTGATGGATAATACAGCGGTCACTGATCACTGTATCAAATTGATGGATGAATTTGATGTAAGACCCGCAAACCCGCATTTAAAAGGGGCAAATTTTTCCGGTGGTAACCAGCAAAAGCTCTGTATTGCGCGAGAAATTGAACGCCAGCCACAAGTACTGTTAGTTGGACAGCCAACGCGTGGTGTTGATATTGGTGCGATAGAGTTTATTCATCAGCAGATTGTCTCTCTTCGAGATGCTGGAAATGCAGTGCTTGTTGTTTCTGTAGAGTTAGAAGAAGTAATGTCATTGTGTGACCGTATTATCGTTATGTTTGAAGGGCGAATCGTAGGTGAAATGGCAGCGAGTGACGCTGATGCGCAAAAATTAGGACTATTGATGGGTAATGCGGGATCGGATAAAAAACTTAAAGCAGGAGAAGTGTCATGAAGAATAAAGCACTTCCCACTTGGCTTGATGTGGGTGTTCTCCCGCTTATCAATGTTTGTCTGGCGTTTATAGTCTCTGCTTTTGTTATTTTGCTAATAGGGGAGAGCCCTCTTGAAGCGTTACAATATATAATCACGGGGGCGTTTGGTTATGATGAAGGCATTGGTTATACCTTGTATTACGCCACAAACTTTGTCTTTACGGGGCTTGCTGTTTCCGTCGCTTTTCACGCTGGGTTATTTAATATAGGTGGTGAAGGGCAGGCTTATATTGGTGGTTTAGGTGTCGGGCTAATGTGCTTGAGCTTAGATAGCTTTATGCCTTGGTGGGCGTTGCTTCCCTTTGCAATAGCAGCAGGTGCTGCGTTTGGTGCTGCTTGGGCGTTTATTCCTGCCTATTTACAAGCATATCGTGGATCACACGTTGTTATTACCACCATTATGTTTAACTTTATCGCGTCTGCTCTCATGGTTTATCTGCTGGTAAACGTCTTGATTGAGCCTGGTAATATGGCACCGCAGACACGCAGTATTATGGATGCAGCGACACTCCCTTCAATACAGAGTTTGTTTGCGGCGCTGGGGATCGATGTAGCTGGTAGTCCCTTAAATATATCAATGTTCTTGGCTATTATTTGCTGTGTATTAGTGTGGTTGCTACTGTGGCATACACGATTAGGTTATGCGATCCGAATGATTGGCTTTAATGAAAGCGCGGCAGTTTACTCCGGCATTAATACCCGTCGTGTGATAGTGATTACTATGTGCATTTCAGGGGCTATAGCAGCGATGGTAGGTATTAATGAAGTGATGGGTGCTCAGGAGCGCGTTTTGCTTGATTTTGTCGCCGGGGCTGGTTTTACTGGAATTGCCGTATCGTTGATGGGACGTAATCACCCCATTGGTATAGTGATTGCGAGCCTCTTGTTTGGTGCTTTAAAGCAAGGTGGTGCTGAACTTTCTTTTGAAAACCCAGATATCCCGAATAACATTGTTGTGGTTATCGAGGGCTTGGTTATTTTGTTCTGTGGAGCTTTAACGTTAATGATAAAGCCGAATATGGAAAAGTTATTCTTCAAGCTCAGTACAAAAAAGGAGCAAGCGAATGTCTGATTTTATACTGATACTTCTCTCTACTCTTGACTCTACCATCAGAGTTTCAACTCCGCTTATCCTCTGTGCAATGGCCGGTTTGTTTTCGGAACGCTCTGGTATTGTCGATATAGGTCTAGAAGGTAAGATGTTGGCAGGTGCATTTGCCGCGGCTGCTATCGCTGCAATAACAGGCTCGGCATGGTTAGGCTTGTCAGCGGCGGTTGGAGTATCTGTATGTATGGCGTTATTGCACGGTTTTGCCTGTATTACTCATCGCGGAAATCAAGTGGTTAGTGGTCTGGCGATTAATATTCTAGCGTCGGGGTTGACAGTTACTCTAGGCATAGCTTGGTTCCATCAAGGGGGACAAACGCCATTGTTAACAGGTGATGCGCGCTTTGCTTCAATCGATTTGCCAGGTGCTATCGCTGTAGTGGATGTGCCTGTTTTAGGGGCGATTTATTCGCAGCTAATCAGTGGTCATAACGCATTAGTTTACTTAGCTTTTGTAACAGTGCCTGTCACTTGGTGGATTGTTTATCAAACACGCTTTGGTCTACGTCTAAGAGCCGTTGGTGAAAACCCACAAGCGGTTGATACAGCGGGTATCTCGGTGTTCTGGCTAAGGTATCGCGCGGTTATTTGCGCAGGTATTCTCTGTGGTATTGCCGGTGCATATCTGTCGATAGCGCAAAATGCTTCGTTTATTCGTGAAATGTCAGCAGGTAAAGGTTATATCGCGCTTGCTGCATTGATTTTTGGTAAATGGAAACCTAAAGCGGCGCTATTGGCTTGTTTGTTATTTGGTTTCTTAGAAGCTTTAACGGTGCGTTTAGAAGGGGTTCCATTGCCGTTGATAGGTGAGGTTCCGGCTCAGCTTATGCAAGCACTTCCATATGTGCTAACAGTTGTATTACTAGCTGGCTTTATAGGGAAAGCGGTTGCTCCTAAAGCGATTGGGATACCCTATGTAAAAGAGCGCTAATTCGCCAAATTAATGCCCGTGTGTAAGCATGGATATTTTGTATCTACTGGTTAAAAAATTGATACAGAAAATTTCTTAGTCGTTTGTCTTTGCCAAGGCAAGCGACTTTTTATTCTTTATAATACTGTGAATTAAGACATTTAAGAGGTCGCTACAGTGAAAATATTTAATTATGGTTCGATCAATATCGACCACATCTATCAAGTGCCGCATCTAGTGGCAGCAGGTGAAACTCTTTCAAGCACTCACTATTCACAAATACTGGGTGGAAAAGGCGCAAATCAGTCTATTGCCCTCGCCAGAGCTGGCGCACAAGTTTTGCATATAGGACGCTGTCACAAAGGCGATGCATGGGCGGTAAAGCAGCTTGAGGATGCAGGGGTTAGCTGTCAGTTGATTGAGTTAGTTGATCAGCCTAGTGGGCATGCGATCATACAAGTAGACAGCCGTGCTGAAAATTCAATCGTGCTGTTTGGCGGGGCAAACCAAAGTTTTTCTGAGCAGGATATATGCACAGCCCTGAGCCAAGGTGAGGCTGGAGACTGGTTGGTTTTACAAAACGAATGTAACGATATCGAAGCGGCACTTAATTTCGCGGCAGATAAAAAACTGAAGGTGGTGCTTAATCCATCGCCGATGTTAGAAAATAAGGCGGCTTTTCCATTGGCAAGAGTGTCGATGCTTATTGTTAATGAAGTAGAGCTAGCTCAGTTATTTGATGTGCAAGAGATCGATGAGGCGATCATTGTAGATAAAGTAAGAGCGCAGTATCCTGATATGGACGTGGTGATTACCTTGGGCGCTAAGGGCGCTATGTGGGTGAATGCCAGCGAAAGTATCAAAGTAGATGCTTTTAAAGTAGATGTTGTAGATACCACCGCCGCCGGCGATACCTTTTTAGGCTATCTGCTGGCTGCGATTGATCGTGGGGAGAGTAAGCGTGCTGCTTTAATAGCAGGTTGTAAGGCTTCTTCACTGGCTGTTCAAGTATTAGGTGCATCTACAAGTATTCCAACTCTGGCACAAGTTGCCGCAGTTTAAACCAAGTGTGAAAACTATGAATAAAATAATTTTAGATACAGATCCGGGCATCGATGATGCAATGGCCATTTTTACCGCAATGGCACACCCAAAGATAGACTTGTTAGGTTTAACCACAACGTTTGGTAATGTAAGTGTTGAGCAGGCGACGACTAATGCTTTGTGCTTAGTTGAAATGGCGGGTTTAGAGGTACCCGTAGCCAAAGGTGTTGCGACTCCTTGGTTTAAAGATTTAAATCCATTCCCTGATTTTGTGCACGGAGCAGACGGTTTTGGAAATGTAAATCTAACAGCACCTAAATCAGCACCAATTGCAAAAAGTGCAGCGCAATTTATTGTCGATCAAGTGAATGAAAACCCAGGTGAGATCAGCATTGTGGCTATTGGCCCGCTGGGGAACTTGGCGACAGCGTTGCAGATTGATCCGAGTATTACTTCCAAAGTTAAGCAAGTGGTACTAATGGGTGGCGTAATAGCGGCTGACGGTAATGTATCTCCAGTGGCAGAAGCTAACATTCTGTCTGACCCACACGCTGCTGATAAAGTGATGGCCGCGCCTTGGAATGTCGTGATTGTCGGCTTAGATGTGACTCATCAAGTGGTGTTAAATAATGCCTTGTTCGCCAAAATAGCGAAAGAGAACCGCAAAGTTGGTCAATTCATGGCGGATGCGTCAAAATTTTACATTGATTTTTATTCGAGCATCAGAGACATCGACGGTTGTTATGCACATGATGTTTCCGCGGTCGCCTACGTGGTCGATCCGGATATTTTTGGCACCATTGAAGGTGAAGTTTGTGTGGCTACCGACGGTGTGGCAATTGGCCAAACTATTATGAGCCGCTTCGGCATTCCCTACCCTCTGACTTTTTGGTCAGAGCGTCCTAAGCAAAAAGCTTGTATGCAGGTAGATAGTAAAAAATTGATCGAGCTTTTCGAGCATTCGATGACCAGTGACTACTGGAAATAGTGAGGAGAGATTATGTCAGTATTAGAAGCAATTGATTTTCAGGCACCGGGGGCAAGTGAGAAGTTTGTTGCCTCGCTGCGTGAAACAGGTTTTGGGGTATTAAAGAATCACCCTATCAACCAAGCGTTGGTGCAATCAATTTACGATGAATGGCAGCAGTTCTTTGATGCAGATGAGAAACAGCAATACCTCTACAATAAAGGGCCGCAAGATGGTTTCTTTCCCGCAAGTATGGCTGAATCAGCGAAAGGCCAAGTAGTCAAAGATATTAAAGAGTACTATCACTACTATCCTTGGGGTCAGTGCCCTACAGAGTTGAAGCCAAAACTGAGTCAGTACTATCAAGAGGCGCGCTCGCTCGCCGCGCAATTATTAGATTGGGTTGAGCTGCATAGCCCAGCTGAAGTATCAAAAGGCTATTCTCAGCCACTTGGCAGTATGATAGGTGAAAGTGAGCAGTCACTACTTCGAGTATTACACTACCCACCAATCGTGGGTGATGAAGAGGCAAATGCAATACGTGCAGCAGCCCATGAAGATATTAACTTACTGACAGTATTGCCGGCGGCAAGTGAGCCAGGCCTGCAAGTATTGGCAAAGTCGGGTGAGTGGTTAGATGTGCCTTGTGAGTTTGGTTACTTGATCATTAATATCGGCGATATGTTGCAGGAGGCCTCTGGCCAATACTTTCCCTCGACCACTCATAGGGTCGTTAACCCCGATGGTGCCGATATGAAGAAATCGCGTATTTCGCTACCATTATTTCTGCATCCAAATCCAGAGGTTGTGCTCTCTGAAAAATATACAGCAGGTAGCTACTTGCACGAGCGATTAACCGAACTGGGCGTGATTTGAACGCTAGAAGCAGATAATTACCGGCCGCATTAGCGGCCTTTTTTATGCTCAGAATGTATGCCATAACGCAGTGCTAAGGCAGCATGTTGTTCACGACAAATTCTGAGTTTATGCATCGATTCAGGCAATGCTACAAAGCGTATATATAAGATGAGGGTAAACGTAATTGGTATGCTAGGAGTCAATTTTATCAGTCAATTAAAAATGTTTAGGAAGGTAATAGGGCGAAAAATCCATGCCAGGCGTACGCCAGATTATTGACAATAGTGATACTGATTTTCATTGAGTGAATTTATAATGAAGGGTAGATTAAAGCTTTGTTGAGGAATAACAGATAGGAAACTTGAAAAGCTTCCTTTCCATAAGAAAGAGAAGAGATAGCTGACCGACAATTCTTTAAACGTTTTTATTATTGTTATTATTTGTTTGTTATTAGTCGTTTTATATTAATCTGATCAGCTCTTTATTAGCCTGAATTGTTATTTTTATTATTTAGACTTAGTGCTTATTTCTACATTGCCAATTATTTTTTTTATTAGGGGTTTGTAGTTTATTCATTTTATTTTTATTATATATATAATATTGCATTTGACGTGCCAAGTTTATAAGTTGTTGATCTATAAGTATAATCTAGTGTTTTGTGTTTTTCATAAGAACTGTGTAACAAAAGTGTTACTTCTTTTGTTACAAGTGTTACCTTGGGTAGCACAGTGCAGGGTTGTAAGGGTAACAAAACAGGTAACACTTTTTCAAAAAATGTTACCTGCTAAAAATCGTGTTGATAGAGCACGTTATTTTGTTGGGCTCAGGCGCAATCCTATAGAGGTGAAAATACCATTCTGACTGCGCGGCCTTCTTCACCCCAGGGGGTAATATTTGTCATTTGCAGTACCAGCTGGCCGTTTGGGCGCCTGCAAAGTTTGCTGCGCCATTTCCAGCAAGCACTTAATGGCACTTTATAACAGTGTTCAAGTGTAAAAATTCCCCATGCAGCAGGTATATCAATACACTTCGTTGATGTCGGTTGATGCCATGAATCTAACCAAATAGCGCCGCTTTCGTCCATTATAAAGCTACCTTTGATATCTTTGCCTCTGTATGACCATTGGTAGTCGAGCCTATCTTCATTAATCAATAGCGAGCATGTACACAAATCTGCTATGTTACTTTGCGGATCAAGCCAAAGTTCTGCGCTACCAGTCCATTGTGTGTTCTTTAGCTCGTTAAGCCTATTCTTCGCCATAAAAATATCCTTAAACACTGTGCAGATAAATACTGGATTGATTAAGTTTTTTGTCTATCAAGAAGGGCTATGAAAGCGAATCCTGCACAGTGTCTGCTCAGAGATAAAGATGGTTGATGATTTTTCCGAGCAAAAGCAAGCAGTAGTGGCTAGTAAATGTATCGTGAAAGACTTATTAACGATTAGTATAGGCTAATACTAAAGAGAGAAAAGCTATCTTCAGGGTAGTGCTGCTTATTTTAAACTACGTCGTCGTGGAGGCTTGAGGTAGACAAAAGCGGTGTTTACCAAGTGAGGTTAGCGCTTTTTGTAGTTTGGCTTTGGTGGTGCGTCCCTCGAATTGTCATTCAGAGGCATCGGTAATTGTATAAAAGGGAATCATCAGTGCTATAAATCTTATTTTACTGCTTAGCATCAATAAAAGCCCGGTGGTGCTAGTTGAGAAAAAATATACTTTTGCACAATGCAATTTAGTGATTGTTTGAGTGTTAGTTGCAAATTAGCGATTAATCAGATTAGTACTAAAGCTTGCTGAGAGGCTTAGCACTATAGCCCTGCATACATTTATGTTTAGACAATTAACATGCGTAAAAGGGCTTTTCAGGAGACGGGGTACCAGTTAAGGCAAAGGACTGAGTCCTCCAGCTATTAATTATAGTGGCTGTATTAAAAAGTTAATCAGCTGGAGAGTGTCGTCGTTATATTAGAATAATTTTAAGCTATTCTACTGTTGATCCTGGAGCCATGATGCTTGTACCGCCATTTGCTGCTAATGATGCAAAATCCTTATCAATTAAGAACATAGCAGGGCCGTCGTTGCCAATCATGGTCAGTTTGTCTAAAACACCTTTGAAAAGTTTCTCTTCCTCGTGCTGCTCAGCGACATACCACTGTAAAAAATTAAACGTAGAATAGTCATGGATGCTAAATGCAACATGGGCAAGTTCGTTAATCTGCTTGGTGATTAAACATTCGTGTTCTAGTATCTGCTCAAAAACATCACGCAGTGATTCAAAGTGCTGGGGCGGCGCGTCAATACTGCCTAAAATTGGCAGGCCGCCTGTTTCTGAAACATAAGTGAAAAGGCGTTTCATATGCTCCATTTCTTCATTGGCGTGCTTTCTCAAAAATGATGCGGCACCATCAAAGCTTTTGTCTTCACACCAAGCGCTCATCTGTAAGTAGAGGTTTGAAGAATAAAATTCGAGGTTGATTTGCTCATTTAATTTTTCTGTCATCGTGCTTGAAAGCATAAAGTTACCTAATTTTAGTGAGTTGCGCGAATCATCCCGTAAAAAGCAAGATGGGTCAATAATTAGCACAGGTAATAGCAAAGCATAATTGAACACTTAGTGGCATTTGATTAAGATGGACTTAAAGCTTATGAGTTGACGTAAATGAAGAATGCAGGAAGGGATTTGGATGGATGTTGAATTATTATCGTTAATAGTGTTTGTGTTAGTGGTGCTGCTAATTTTGTCTTTTGTAATCTATCGGATGTACCTTCATATTAAAGGGTCCCAACCTTGTGTGTCATTAACGGCTAGTCAAAAATATTTTTATGGTAGTTTATGTCAGGTAAGCGCTCGAAGAGCGCTTGTTTTAAGTAATGTAAATATAATGCAACTATCTAGCTTTCAGCCTTGTTGCTCTAGATGGTCCTCAGACTACAGAAAGATTAAAGCACAGAAATTTGATTTTGTTATATGTAGGTTGGGAGATTTTAAGCCTTTGGCGGTCATTGAATATGAAGGTGATAAGTCTCCCAATAAACTAACAGATGATATTGAAAAGATCTGTATTGAAAGTCGTTTGCAGGTACACCGTATAGCTGCGAGTTCGGTGGCGCGTCTTGACGAACTTGATGGATTGCTATTTCCGGCAGATGTAGCTCGATTTGTAAGGCTAGATAATGGCCTTCAAGTACCCGCTAGGTGCGCGTCGAAAGATGTTGAGGGAGTGAAAGTTTGAAGGTTTTGGCTTTATTGTTGTTGCGTAGAGTCGATTCAGAAGTGGTGTCCCAGAGAGGATTCGAACCTCCGACCTGCCGCTTAGGAGGCGGCTGCTCTATCCTGCTGAGCTACTGAGACATAAAGAGCCGCTATTATACCTAGTTAGCATAGATTAAAAAGAATAAAGGCTTGTTTGTGATATAAAAAAGTCGGTGGGGTTAGGCTTTTCCGATTCTGCTTTGACCCGCGTAATCACCTTTGCTGCCTTTAGCATTATAGAGAATGTTATTCGCTTGTTGGCCTTGCAGGATGGATAGAATGCTACCTAAGTTCTTCTGGTTTCTTTTAAGCACTTGCTCATTGATTGCGTTTGCATCAATGATAGCCAGTAATATTGCTTCTAAAGCTTTCCAGTTGTCTTGGCATGTTTTTTGGACTAGTGCATCGCTACAAGCGCCAAAAAAATCTTGGATGCTATCGGCAGTGGATTGATAATTGTTTTGCTCAAGAAGCTTGCTGCGAAGGAGGGTGTTTTCTGAGAAGTTACCCAGTAGTGTTAATTTACTAGAAGCACAATCTTTTATTTGTTCAAGATCTCTTTGGGTGAGTGCCGTTAGCTCATTTTTAAGAATTTCTTCTACGCTTTTTAAAGTGTTGATGCCTTCGATTGTCAAGGCATCAAATGATAAAAATATATCTTTATTCATAGGTATTATAACTGTGCGTCAAAGCTCATTAGCTTTTCAGCAACGCTTTGATAGTCAATATTGTAGGTGCCGTCTGCAATAGCAGCTTTAATGCTAGCGACTTTGTCACTATTGACATCGGGAGTGTCAGCTATAATAGCATCAGCCTTTTTTAAAGCTTGTGCTGTGCTGCTTAACTCAAAAGTGTCTTTAGCCCCATTTTGCTTTACTACAGTGGCGCTAGGTTCAGCCTCTGCAGTGCGCTGAGTGCTGACCTTGCCGCGAGTCATCGATTGAGATGATGCGCTCGTAAGATCAATAACCATTATCGTATCCTCATTAAATTCTACTGAGCTTAACGGCTGTTAAAAGTAGAACTTTAATAAATAAATAGCTTATTTACTGAATTAAGCTGTTTTATTTCATAAATGACAAAAATAACTATATGCATTAAAGGTTGCGTTTCTAAAAAGTATGGTCTCATGTATATTGTAGCTAATCAAATATTTATTCGGGATTCGTCGATACTCTGCCTCTGGCGGTTACATAAGCTTTAATGACTTTTCCTGATCTGTTGTTTTTAACGCGAATTTGTCGTCCTTTCTTGCCGTTTTGTAGTGCGGTTCCCAGTGTAGAAATTGTATAGCCACTCGAGCCTGCTTTTATAATGACAGAGTCCCCTTTGCTTACAAGGGTTGGCAGATCTAGCATATAAGGGCTTAGCGGTTGTTGTTGTTTAATACTTCTCTTGGCTATTTTGTCGAATACTGTATTTGGGTTAGAGAAATAAGGACGGGACAGTTTAGTGATATCTGTCAGTAGAAAGTAAGTGTTACTCGCATTCAGGCTTTCGCCTTTAAGGATATGTGTTTTTGCAGTGGCAATAGGGTAAGATATTGATATCTTAAGGCTGATATAGGTAGACCATTTAGGGTTCATACATGTTAATCTAAGGGAAACACGACCTCCTGTAGGGAGTTTTCTAATAGTAGGAAGTTTAAAATTTCGACATATGTATTCTTTTTTCTGCGTATTTGCAGAATTAAAGGCTATATTAATAATAGCCTTAGGGTAAGTGTTAGATAGATCGTTATAGATCTGCTGTTTGATGTCATGTTGTAAGGAAGAGGCGGCTAAAGTGTAGGGAAGCACGTTCAAGAGTAAAACTAGGCCGCTAAGAGCTATTTTAATAAAGGTCACATTTTGTTTCCTGAGATATCAGTAAACTAAAATGTGAGTCACTGATTTTGAAAAGTTGGGGTTCGATATAAATCATGTCAGGTATTCTAGATAGTGTAAACCTACGTACCCAGTTAGTTGGGCAAAACCGCTTAGAGCTCTTGTTGTTTAATTTAGAGTCTAATCAGCAATATGGGATAAACGTTTTTAAGGTAAGGGAGGTCCTGCAGTGTCCTAGCCTTACCGAAATACCTCGCCAGACATCCGCGATAAAAGGCATGGCTCATATTCGTGGTGAAACAATACCGGTGTTGGATTTATCTGAAGCGATCGGTCGTGAAGCGCTGGATCGTGAGGGTGAAGAAGATTCATTTCTAATTGTCGCTGAGTATAACAAGCGAACATTGGCTTTTTTGGTTAGGAAAGTTGATCGTATTATTAATACCAACTGGGACCAAATAAATGCGCCGCCAGCTGAAATTGGCGTTGAGAACTATTTAACGGCCATTTTTGAATATGAAAACACTATTATTGAAATATTGGATGTAGAGCAGATTCTGGCTGATTTGTATCCAATGTCTACTGAAGTTAGTGCAGAAATTGCCACAGCTGATATTCGCTCAAAAGCTAAGGCGCATAATGTCTTGATTGTCGATGACTCAAGCGTTGCCAGAAACCAAATGCAAAAGAGTTTAGAAAATTTAGGAGTGTCGGTTACCCAGTGTAACAACGGTATGGAAGCGTGGAAGTTACTTGATGGCATAGCTGCAAGTGGTGTCTCAGTTAATGAACATTTCTTAATGATGATATCGGATATTGAAATGCCAGAAGTAGACGGCTATACGTTAACAGCGATGATTCGTGAAGATGAGCGTATGGAAAAGTTTCATATTGTATTGCATACCTCCTTAAGTGGCGGTTTTAACGTTTCGATGGTTAAGAAGGTTGGGGCGAACGGCTTCTTGGCAAAATTCAATCCAAACGATTTGGCTAATGCGGTGGTTGAACGTATTAACCTCGTAGAAAACAAGTAATCTCCTGGATAGGTATTGCTCTTATATGAGTACATTTACAATTACCGCACAAGGTTTCAAACAATTTAGCGATTATTTAGAAGGTAATTGTGGAATTGTGTTAGCTGAAAATAAGCAGTATTTGGTGCAGTGCAGGCTTGCAAAGCTGATGGGGGAACGGGGGTTTGAACAGCTTGAGCAGCTTGTATTAGAAATGAATTCTGCGCGTGGGCGAAATCTTGCAGATCAGGTTGTTGATGCAATGACAACGAATGAAACGCTTTGGTTTCGCGATTCGCACCCCTATGAGGTCTTGAGAAAACAGCTCTTTCCTGAGTTTCTTGTCTCCCCTTCGTCTAACATGAAAATATGGTCTGCAGCTTGTGCTACAGGTCAGGAGCCCTATTCTATTTCTATGGTGGCTGATGAGTACGTTCAGTCAACTGCAGGTGTCAAAGGCGCGAAAGTAAGTATTGTGGCAACGGATATCTCTTCAACGGCTTTAGCTGCGGCTAAAAAAGGAGAATATGAGCTGTTTGCATTAGGGCGCGGCTTGAGTAAGCAGCGCCAAGATAAGTGTTTTACTCAAATCAAGGATGATACTTGGAAAGTCAATGACAGTATTAAAGCTGCTGTTATGTTTAGGGCAATCAATCTGCTTGATAGTTATGCGATGATAGGGACGCCCGATGTCATATTTTGTCGAAATGTTCTGATATATTTCTCTTCTGAATTAAAAAAGCAGATTTTGACAAAAATGCATGCTCAATTAAAGCCCGGTGGGTATCTTGTTTTAGGGGCTTCTGAGTCGTTACCTGGATTAAATGACAAGTTCGAGATGATTCATTGTCACCCTGGTATCTTGTACAAGGCAAAATGATCTAACTTTGTTGTAATGACTTCTTGTTAATGCGGATCTCACTCGGCATTCTGTCAACTTCCCAACTTCCCAGCTTCCCAGCTTCCCAGCTTCCCAGCTTCCCAGCTTCCCAGCTTCCCAGCTTCCCAGCTTCCCAGCTTCCCAACTTCCCAACTTCCAAGCTTCCTACCTTCCGACCTTTCCAACTTCGAATTTATACTGATTAAGTGTTGGCGGCAAGTGTGTGATTTAAAGCGGCACTTGTTTGCCATGTATGAGTGGTTTTCTGAAAATATCAAAAATAAATAGACTATAAACAAGGGCTTATGTATGGTTCTGTTTTTGGCACAAACCTTGCTGTTAAACACACAACTAATAG
>Ga0105358_10000018_pt1 | contig 57112 bp, 41 predicted proteins | sample GOMGulsemesocosm_5_FD_83509 | JGI IMG/M metagenome (GOLD analysis project Ga0105358, IMG submission 83509) | Methane-oxidizing microbial communities from mesocosms in the Gulf of Mexico - GOM15C Gulf of Mexico | ecosystem: Environmental > Aquatic > Marine > Cold seeps | place: Gulf of Mexico... | reverse complement strand
TGATGACCCAGACCATAACGATATTAATGCAATTGAATTAATTTACTATTCATTTCACTAAAGCGATCATATATAACACCTACAGTTTCACCTTTAACAATATCTGTCACATAAATATCGCTGGGTAACTCTCGATAGACCTGCAACGTTTTATCCGTAAATGAATAGCGCTTCAAAACCGATTTATTTCCTTGGGCGGTAATATAATAAAAGCTATCGTTAATAATTTTTAGTCGATGAGGCATAATTCCTTGTATGTCACTGGCTGGCAATTTAAACATAATATCGACTTCTCCTACGTTTGATCTACGCATTAATTGGCCATTGAGCATGTCGCCATAATATAAAAACTTACCATCTTGGCTTTCTTGAGCTATAGCTCCGGCATTTAATAGTATTTTTTCTTTTTCTGACGTAAGAACATTTAATTTATAAATATTGTATTGCTCACCTTCAAAAGTACTAAAGTATATGAACTTTTGATCATTTGACCAAGAAAGTAAAAATACTTTAGTTGAAAGAAATATTTTCTTTTGTTCCGTTTTATTATTGATATCAAAAATAGTTATTTCTGTATTCGATTTTGTTCGGGTAACAAAAGCAAGTCTGTCTTCTTGTATGGATAATATTGGCCTTTCTATCATGTTGGCCTTAATATTTGTAACTCTTTCAACGTCGCCGGCTTGGAGTTTCCATATATCATATAAACCATTTCTATTGGAGGTAAAATATAACACTTTGGCATTAGGTGAATAAACAGCATGCATATCAATCATAGAACTATTAGCGTTAGAAATTTCCGATATGCCAAATTCTCCAATACTTTCAATATTAATGGTTCTAGTACGGTTTGTATAAACAAGCATATTTAGATTAATCTGGCTAGTAACTAACATGGGTGTATGACTAGGAATAGATGTAAATGCACTCTTTACTTTTTGGTTGGCAATATCAAAGCTCCAAAGACCTTTCTGACCATTCAAATCACCGACAACCCAGAGTGCTTTATCATCTTTTAGTGATAAACCATATAATCGACTAAATTGGTCATTGATTAACTGATATTTCTGCTTTGCAATATCGTATTGATATAAATGTGATGCTCCACCAAGTACAGTGGAGACAAAATACAGTATTTTATGATCATGTCCTAAAAGTAGATGCCTATTACTTGTTTCAGGGGTATCAATAATAATAGGTTCCAGTGGCGTTTTTTCTAAATTTACTTGCACTATTTGTATGCTGTTATCAATTAATATAGATAAAAACAAACGTTGTGATTCGATGGATACGGCTAAATATAAAATAGAATGTTTGACTTTATAGAGACTTACTTTTTCACCAGAGAGAATATTATGTTTAATAATTTCACAATTTACGCTCTGATGACATTTCACATAATACCAATGCTTAGCATTTATTAACCATTGAGGATTTTTATATTCTGCATTGTCACTGATAACTGTTTGTTTTTGAGATTCTAGATTTAAGAGTACTAATTGATTTTTCGTTTCTTTAAAGTGCTTTTTCTTAGTGAACAATACATATTTACCATCAGGTGATAACGCTGGGGAATTAGAAAAAGAATCTATGTCTGTTAAAAATGTCGCTTGTAATGACGAGGAAGAAACTTCATCCGCTGTGTTCATTAAGGTTTGAAATACTGCAAATGCTATTATGGCTAAAACAAAACTAATCGCTAGTAGCATGCTTAAAAGCTGACTGGATTGCCTTTTGAGGTTTTCTTTAGAAACCCTATCATTAGCTAGGTTTTCCTTTAAGTCAGAGTCATCATAAATAAAACAATAGCCTTTTCTAGCAATTGTTTCGATATATGTTGGTTCCTTAGGATCATCTTTTAATATTTTACGTAACTCAAAAATAGCTCGTGTGACAACTTCTAAACCAGTAACGGTATCAGGCCATAGCGCTTCTGCAATTTTACCTCTGCTGACAACTTCGCCTTTATGAGCGATTAAATAACATAAAACCTGCATGATTTTAGGCTCTAATTTAAATTCATTACCATTGAGAATCAGTTTATTATGCTTAGGAAGAACTAAATACGCTCCTAATTTAAATTTTATCTCGCTCAATGGAGCCATGTAACTACCTGATTATAAAAATGAATAAATACATAATGATTTCATTATAACAATATAATGGTTTTAAATCTCAATCATAATATAAAGAAGTTACTTTTAATCACTTAAGAAAAAAAATGAATAAATATCATTCTGTATTTTCTATCATTACTACAACATTAGTGGTGATATCACCACTGACACAAGCAAGTAATATTAATATCACTCTTGAAGGAAATGGTGAAGTTAAAGCTAAAGAGTCATCAATTAACTGCACTGAAAACTGTATTTTAACTAATGATTTACCGGTAACTACATTGGTTCCAACAGCAAGTTCTGGCTGGTCTTTTACAGGATGGTCAGGTCAGCAATGCGACTCTGGATCACAAGTATTAGTGAATGATAAGTATACAAGATTAAGTGGTGCATCCGGCGGAGCAAAAACCATAAAGACTGGAGATATCAATGGTGACGGTTTTGATGATTTCGTTACCATTGGCTTATTTAATGGGGAAATTTCTTTAAGTACCAATAATGGAAATGGCCAATTTGATGCAACTGAAATAGACATAAACAAGTATTACCCTACGGCTCTAGATCTATTTGACTCAGACAATGATAGTGATTTAGATCTATACCTCGCAGAGTTTGGCAGAGGCAATATAAAAGTTTATCTAAACGATGGACTTGGTCACTTTACTTTTTCTGAAGATATTAAAATACCCGATATAAAACCTTATTCCTTTAAGGTACTAGATAAAAATGATGATGGTCAAATTGATATTTTAATTTCATCATTTTCAGCGGATATATCAGGTGATTTATGGGTGCTAGTGAACAGTATCAAGTCACCAAAAACACAATGGTATATTAACAACAATGGTAGTTATACTGCCGAAGAAGTAATATCAGAATCAGCTTCAATGACGATTGATGCCTACAAAAGTAAAGGTGTAATATCCATTGTTGCAGCCGAAATTGAAAACTCTAAAGTCGTCCATTACCGCTCAGGGATAAGAACAGTAGTCGATAAAGGTCGTGGTTCATATGGCGCTGCTTTTAGCGATATAGATAAAGACGGTAATATGGACATATTAGCAGCTCATTACTCCCCTTCTACCTTAAATTTAATTTATGGTAAAGAAGATGGAACATTTACTGAGGCTGCATTAATTACTTCACCAGATGATGGTGTTACTGCAACCTCTTTCGGCGATTATAATAATGATGGATATATTGACGTAGCAACAAGTGAATTTAATAAAGAACTTTTCTATTATTTTGCAACGAAAAGCTACAAAGATTGTGTCATATCTACTAGTAGTGATATTTCATTAACGGCTACTTTTACTAAATCTACAGATAGCAATATTTCGAATATCGAACCAAAGGAGACACCTAAAAGTAATAGCTCATCTGGGGGAGGATGCTTCTCATACATTTTATTAATGTTAAGCTTATTTATCCGATATGGAAGAAGCTAACTTCTCTGAAGGCCATCAATTCTATACTAAGATTGATGGCAAAATTGTTATGATTTATTCACTTTAGGACAAAAATTCACCTTCAGTTAATGCAACACTAAGGACAATACAATCAGCTCAAAAAGCTATTGATATTAACGTATTCGTATCATTGTAAACATAGATCCAGTGAGAATTAGAACATTCTTCAGTTAGCTATAAGCTGACATTAATTTAAAATAATCTTCATTTTTTGCTTAATCAACACTCCTATACAATAATTAACCAGTCAGAAGTAAATTAAGTCTTGGGTAGTATGCTTTCCTTGCTTACTTTTAAAATTCAATTAAAGGAAATAAAAATGAAAAAAATATTATTGACAATAATTACTGTAATGATTGCTTTTACCATTCAAGCTGGAGACAAGCCCTATACACTCGGTACTGTCTGGGAGGTATCATATATAAAAGTAAATGACGGTAAACTTGAAGATTACTTAAAAAACCTTAACAGCGGTTATTACCCAATTTATGAAGAATATAAGAAAAAAGGCTGGATAACATCATACAAAGCAATAAGCTTCAATCGCAATAACCCTGATGATTGGAACTTAATGTTGTTGACGGAATACCCAAACTGGGCAACTTTTGATAGAAAAGAAAAAGAATGGGAGGCTGTTGTTGATGAAGTATTTAAAAACAAAAAAGCCGAAGAAAGCAGTAATGAAGATAGAAAAAACATTAGGGTTTTATGGGGATCTAAAGTTGGCGTAGAAATGGTTCCTGTAATCTAAATACACCATAAAAACAGACTAAATAAGCACATTTTCCAAAGAAACTTATCGCGTCAGTCTTATAACATGAGCTGGCGCTATTTAATTGGTAATATTTATAGTAAAACAATGCGTATTTATATCTCTGGGGAACGTTAGCATTTGAGTTACAAACGGCTGTTCAGCGCCTATTGAGATAGGTTTTAGTACATGAAAAAGAGCAATAAAGCGTCAACCATGGTAACTACTTGACTAGGTTACTTGCACAATACTTTTGTACATAATCACTATGTTTAGACAACTTAGCGACAATGCTCGTCATTTTATTTTCTAAGTGAGTGAAGAAGTCTCTTAATTCTTTATCGCTCATATTATCCACCATAGGGTGATAATTTTCTGGTATTAAACCTTGCCCAATCATTACCTGCATCCATGAATCATTAAAGAGCTCGTTATTTTCACGAAACATACGTCCTGTTTCTTTAAATAACTGAATCTTATGCATCAATGTTTCTGGAATAGACATATTGCGGCAGTGCTGCCAAAAACTCGCATCATTCCGGTTAGTAACCTTATAATGCAACACAATAAAATCTCTGATGCGCTCGGTATCGAATTGAGTTTGCATATTAAATTCATTTACATCTGACTCTTTAACCCCATGATATGGAAAGAGTTTTATCAAACGAATAATAGCTTGTTGAATTAAATGGATACTGGTTGATTCTAACGGCTCTAAAAAACCACTTGATAATCCTACTGCAATACAGTTTTTATTCCAATGTTTACGCCTTGTGCCCGTTCTAAATTTAATATGAAGTGGGTTTGTAAGAGCTTCCCCTTCAATATTTGAAGTTAACGTGGCAAGCGCCTTTTCATCAGAAACAAAACGACTGCTATAAACTATACCGTTACCTACTCTATTTTGCAGTGGAATTTGCCACTGCCATCCAAATTCATGAGCAATTGAGCGAGTATAGGGAATAGGAGCTTTAATTGCTTTAGTTTGTACCGCTATTGCTGAGTCACAGGGTAGCCAATGAGACCAATCTATATAGCCTGTATGAAGTGCTTGCTCAATTAATAACGCCCGTTGACCAGTACAATCAATAAATAAATCGCCGCCAATAGCCTCTCCTGACTGTAAGGTTAATGACGAAATATCGCCAGAGTTATGTTCGATATTAACTTGCTCTATTTTTCCTTCAACACGAGTAATACCATGTTGTTCGGCCATAGTTCTTAGAAATTTGCCATATAAAGTGGCATCAATGTGGTAAGCGTAGTTAATGCCTTTATTAGCTAGGTGGGAAAATTTTTCTTGTTGCGCTGCTACTTGCTCGAGGCAATAGTCACCATACTCACCGGCAATTCCCTGTTGTTTGGCTTTTAGCCAAAAGTGTTGAAAGCCCGCTGCCCAGCTTTGTTGACCAGTAGTCCCAAAAGCATGAATATAATTTTCATCTATATTACGCCAATTTTCAAAACTAATACCCAACTTAAATGTGCCATTAGTAGCTTTAAGGAACTCGGCTTCATTTATTTGCAGGAATTGATGAAAGTCTTGTAATGTAGGAATGGTTGCTTCCCCTACACCTATCGTGGCTATTTCATCAGACTCAACTAAGGTAATTTCTAATTGCTTACCTAACAATTTAGTTAAGGCCGCTGCAGTCATCCAACCAGCCGTACCTCCGCCAGCAATAACTACTTTTTTAATATGAGTATTCATGTTCACCTCGGAAATGCCAGTGGAATAATAATGAATAAAAAGCCTGAATAAGTTTCCTCACCCAGGCTTTAGATGTTTTCTATAACTTACTAACTAGAAACGATATGATGCAGTTAAACCAAACGTACGTGGCGGCTGGTAAACACTATAAGCCGTAGGATCCCAAGAAGTATAAACCGTGGTTGACGCCATATTTAGCTCGTCTGTAGCATTCTTAACCCATAACTGTAATGACCACGTATCGTCAAAGTTACGTAACATAATACTTGCATCAACATTATATTGAGCCTCAATTTCTGTTAATGGGTCATTGCTGTTATCGAAGAAAAACTCACTGGTGTATTGGTAACCAACACGGGCACTCATTTCACCAATATCAGCAAGCTCCCACTCGTAAGTAGCATTGATGTTGAAAGAATGATCTGGTGTACGACGCATGTCATTACCTTTTAAACTTTCATCGTCTACCCAAACATCTTTGGTGAACTCTGCATCTAAATAGCCATAACTACCTGAAACAGAAAGCTGTTCAGTAAGTAACGCAATAACTTCTACTTCAATACCTTGTGCTCGACCACTACCATTAATTACGATTAGCTCAGGAATACCAATATCTTCTGATTCTTGCCATACAGCACTTTGAATATCGGTATACTCAGTATAGAAAATTGCACCGTTAACACGTAAACGATCTTCTAAACCTTGAAGTTTAAAGCCGGTCTCATAGTTCCAAGCAACTTCCGGTAAAAATGGTGTTATTGCTTCACTGGCATCTTCCATGCCTTCACCATTGTATCCTCCCGCCTTATAACCTTTCGCTATTGAGAAGTAGTAGAAGGCACCTTCTGTTGCTTGATAATCAACATTAAAGCTTGGCGTCCACTCATCCCATGAATCAGATGTCTCGAATTCATAACTAAATACATCGTTACCGTCTAAATCAATATGCATATTAGTTGCATTGTCAAAGCGCTTTCCGTAAGCCGTACCGCTAAATTCTTTTTCGTCCTTACTCCAGCGCAAACCTGCAGTAATAGAAAGTTTATCGGTAATTTCGTATGAAGCATTACCAAATAATGCGTAACTGTTAGTAATATTGTTTGTTGTGTTACCTAAAGTGCTTGGATGCTCTGTACCAGTATTCCAATCATAAAACATTACCTGTTCATTACCCACTAAAGTACCGTAGGAAAAACCGTATTCTTGGTCAGCGGCATGGAACCAATATTCAACAGCTTCGTTCCGCTTGATGTCTTCTTTCATAAAGAAAGCACCTGCTAACCAGCTAAATTTTTCACCACCACCCGCTAAACGGAATTCTTGTGAAATTTGACTAGATTCTTCGGCTTTAAGCGATACCCACTCATCATCCGGTTGTAGAGCCGCTAATTCTTCATCAGACTCAACAGTATTCCAATCACATGGAACAGAAGGCCCGCCCCATTCACCACAATCTTCAAAACGTTGTGTTTTATCAACTAAACCAGCCGCAGCATTCTCATAGATTGAGTAGTCGTTACTACGGTAAGCCGTAATTGAGGTTAAACGACCAATTGAAGTATCGTAATCGATTTGCATACTTAACGATGAGTTTTCTGAATCTTCAGAGTTTTCAACACTACTTGCATCTTTACGAGGATCGGGACTAATAAATGCCTCATTACGACCAGCACTGTAGCTGATGTGCTTCATACGAGGGGTTGCATCTGTTTTTGCATAACCCGCCGTAAGCAAAATTTCTAAATCTGAAGAAGGTGTAAATAACAATTGGCCACGTGCAGACTGACGAGATAAATCGTCTGCGTCGGTACCTGTATGGGTATTTTCCCCGTAACCGTCACGAGTTACTCCACTTAACGCTAACTTACCGGCAACATTGTCAGATAAAGAGCCCGTTACAAAACCTTTAAGTTCGTATGTACCGTAGTCGCCTATTGTCGCTTCTACACTACCTTCCATTTCACCATCTACAGGGCGTTTAGTGATAAAGTTAATCGCGCCACCTACAACATTTTTACCGTAAAGCGTACCTTGTGGGCCACGAAGTACTTCAACACTTTGTAGGTCGTATAAATCCATGGCAGCACCTGTACCACGAGAAATGTAAACACCATCGATATACATACCAACAGCAGCACCCGCACCCGCACTTTCAATATCACTACCGATACCACGCATAAATAGCTCTGGCTCAGAAGAGTTGTACATATTCATTTGAAAACCAGGTACTCGGCTCGAAATATCGGCTAGGCCTTGTATTTTTTCGTCTTTCATTTGGTCTGCACCAAAAGCAGAAACAGCAATAGGAGTTGATTGTAAACTTTCAACTATATGTCGTGCAGTTACGGTAACAACTTCTATACCGTAGTTGTCATCTTTTTCAGTTTCTGTGGTATTTTCTTCTGCAATGGTTGGCAAACTAATAACACCAACAGCTAGCATGACACTAAAGGCTACAGGGTTTAGAGTTTGTTTGATCTTCGACACTTGTTGTAAGCTCATCTTCTCTCTCCATCCCCGTTTAATACAGGGAGTAAATTGTTTATATTGTAAGGCTTATTCCCGATGAATTTTATTGTTTACTTATTATTCATCTGTACCCAGATTACGGCAGCCTTTTATACAATAAAAATAATTTATAACACCTAAGCTATATACTAAACATTATAACCAGCAATATCGACAAACAACAAAAATACGGTAAAAGCCTTTAAAAACAAGAGATATCTGCACTTCAACTAACAAAGAGCAAGTGAAGAAGATTTCGCTATTTGACAGTTTATTTGTGTTTTCTTAATAGAATATAAAAAAAACTTTGCTATAACACAATGAATATATCTTTTATAAACAAAAAAGGGCAGCCCTTAATAGGGCTGCCCTCTAATACCTATATGGGTAGGACAAGTCGGCAACAATCTGAATTAAAAATTCTTTATAAGGCTACAACCCTATTAATAGAACAGCTAAAATTCCTACTGGTGCTATAAATTTTATAATGACCAGCCAAGGCTTATGAAACGAACTTCTACTGCTTGAGAACTCTTGCTCAACAACGTTAGCCTTCATTACCCATGCGCAAAACAAAACGATAAGCAAAGCATTTAACGGGATCATAATATTTGCAACACTGTAATCCATTAAATCAAATAGGGTTTTATTAGCGAATGTGTCAATAAATCCAAACGGCGTAAAATTCGACAGAAGATTAAAAGACATGGCAGCCCCTAAACCTAATATCGCTGAGCCTGAGGCGGCAAGTATTGTTGATTTAACACGACTGAATTGATACTTGTCAGATAAATATCGAACAATACATTCAAGCATTGATAGTGCCGTAGTTAACGCAGCACCTGCAAGTAATAAGAAAAACAATAGCGATATCCATTGCCCACCAGCAACTTGACCAAACGCTATTGGCAATGTTTCAAAAATTAATCCTGGCCCACTTGAAGGCTCTAAACCAAAAGCAAATACAAAAGGAAATATGGCTAAGCCAGCTAATAAAGCAACTAAGGTATCAGCAAAAGAAACCACAAGAACTGAGCGAGGTATAGATATATCTTTAGATAAATAACCGCCATAGGCCATGACACTGCCAGCGCCAACACCAAGAGAAAAGAAAGCTTGTCCCATTGCAGCTAAAATCACATCAGCCGTTATTTTTGATAAATCAGGGCTGAACAAATAACTAAAACCTTTGGCAAAATCACCTGCAATAGAAGCATAAACAACAAGAAAGACCAAAATAACAAAAAGTAGCGGCATTATAAATTTAACACTCTTCTCAAGGCCGTCTTTTAAACCACGGGAGATAATAAAAGCGCTAAAAGCAATAAAGGCGAGTAATAGAAATATACTTTTACTTGCTGAACCTGCTAATGATTGAAAGTATGATTTTGAACCTTCACTATCGATGTTATTAAAGGTACCGATTAAGGATTGCGCTGTATAATCAACTGTCCAGCCAGCAACAACACTATAATAAGACAAAGCAATAAATGGTATTAGCAAGCTCAACCAACCAATAGCATGCCACACTTTATTTGCGCCATTTTGCTTCACTAACGCTTTCATAGAGCCAAGGGGGTCTTGTCTACCTTGCCTGCCCAATATTAACTCAGCTACCATAATAGGTGCAGCGAAACAAAGCAGCGTTAGAATATAAACTAAAACAAATGCGCCACCACCATTGGTGCCAACCACGTAGGGGAAACGCCAAATATTGCCTAGACCAACAGCGATACCGATAGTCGCCATTAAGAAACTTGTTTTAGATGACCAAGTAACACTGCTACTGACGCTGTTTGAAATACTCATACGCTGTTCCTATTTACTTCTTTTAAAGACATCATTAGTTTACAAATAAGTTAATTTATAAGGTTTAGTTAAAAATACTTCAACACACAACTAAGTTTGAATGAGTTTAGGTAACTGCTAATTTTCGATTAAACTCTTCTTCTTTATATGTTTCATTTTCCATGATATTTTTTAAACGAGCAACAGCATCCCAAACATCAATATAACGTAAATACAATGGCGTTAAACCAAATCGTAATGTGTCAGGAGCTCTAAAGTCGCCCATTACACCCGCAGCGATCAACGCTTGCACAATGGCATAACCTTCTTTGTGGCTCATAGCAACCTGACTTCCACGACGGTCTGCATCTCTTGGGCTAATAATATTAAAATCAAATTGAGCACATTCTTGATCAATTAATTGAATAAACAAATCACCCATTTTTTGAGATTTAGCTCTAAGCTCCTGCATTTCAGCACGCGCAGTAATATCTATACCAATTTCAGAAACCGCTAAACTAATAATGCCTTGAGTTCCAGACAGCATTTGGTTGATATTATCTGCTGGTCGATAATCACGCTCAAAAGCAAAAGGTTGAGCGTGGCTATACCAACCTGTTAACGGTTGCAACGCTTTACCCTGATGACGCTTAGCACAAAAAATAAAGGCTGGGCTACCTGGGCCACCGTTATAATATTTATAAGTGCAACCAATAGCAAAATCGACATTACACGCATTTAAATCAATGGGTAAAGCACCACCACTGTGACACAGGTCCCACACTGAAATGGAGCCGCACGCCTGTGTTTTTTCAGTTATCTTTTTCATGTCGAGTAAACGACCAGATTTATAGTGCACTTGGGTAATACATACTACTGCCACGGATTCATCAATTGCGGCTAAAATTCCTTCTTCTTCTTCAGCAAAAACTATTTCAATTGTATCACCTAAAAGCTTTACCAATCCTTGCACGGTATAGTTATCAGTTGGAAAATTACTACCTTCCATCACTATTTTGTTACGCGTTGGGTTCAATGTTAAGGCAGCTGATACTACTTTAAAAATATTGATGCCGGTTGCGTCAGTAACAACAACTTCGCCTTCATTAGCACCTATCGTTGGCGCTAGCTTGTCACCAATAGTTTGGCTTAATGTAAACCAATTATGAATATTCCAACTTTTTATCAGGCTTTTGCCCCAATGCTCGGTAATTATTTCTTGCGCCTTGGTAATAGCCTTCTTTGGCATAGCCCCTAATGAGTTACCACTCATGTAAATATCGTCGTATGGTAGGCTAAATTCTTCTCGAAAACACGCTAGACTGTCTTGCTGATCTAATTTTTCACAATCACTTCTATTTAATTTCTGCATTTTACTCTCTCTAGACCGATAGATGAATCAGGGTATTTGTTCATTCGACAACAGCAATATATTTGCTGACATTTTTGCTAACTCTGTATTATGCCAGTCTAACTAAGCCAGCAATAACTTAAAAATAATATAAAAGAACATTTGTATATACTTTTAATTATAACGAAATCATATTAATCTTGTTAAAATTAGCCTTATACAAGAATTTAAAAACAGAAAAGCCAATACTTATACGCTTTAGTATAAGTATTGGCTTACTAGTAACTTGGTCTGTTATTTATTTCTACTTGGCCAAGGTGTCGTTGGTGCATCAAATGATGGTTCACCTAATACAGGGCTAGATAGTACATAAATACCATGGTTAGTGAATAACCAGAATAAATTTCTATCGTACTCAACATAAACACTGTGAGATAAGTTACCACGAGCATATTCAACTACACGTTCAGTGTTAAAAGGTGGCACAAAATACGCGATGATTTCAGGCTTCTTTAAGTTACTTACATCAAATACTTGTAAGCCAGCATTATAGAAATTAAACGGTAAAATATTATCTTTTGGTGTGCCCGGTTGAGTGTAATATCCTGTACGTTTTGGCCCAAAGCTACCACGGCGTTGACAAAAATCAGTAAACTTCGCATCAGTCGGTGGTTTAGGTCGTGGTAACACACCCACTTTCACAGGCTCTTGTGGATTACTAACATCAATCATGTGTACATCTTTATAGGGTTCCCAGCAATCTTCATTTAATGGATAACCACTAAAGTAGACGATGCCTGTTTTTTCAACTTGAGATACATCAATGAAGTCACCTTCAGTACCCGCAACACTTGGTGCAAAGTTAAGATGGCTTACAACTTTCATATCACTTGGATCTGAAATATCAACCACATAGAACCCTAACCCGCCCATCGCTGCGTAGCCATATTTGCCACCTTGCTCTGATGATTTAGGAATAAACAATGACATACGAGCCCCCATCCAAGATGTACGGTTTCCTGCTCTAGGATTGGCTTTAAATACGGCTTCATGCTCTTCATTAAAAGCAATTTGGCCTGGCATAGTTAATTGATCCATAAACTTAGGGTTACTTGGGTCTGACATGTCCCACGACTGATAACCAGCAGAATACAAGTCATTAGGGTATTCAGTTAAGGCATAGCTGGCATCTGGCGCTGCTGCTACATACATAGTATCGCCGCCAAAGTATGCTGGAATATCACGAACACCTGAGCCTTGTTGTTGGCCAATAGGAGCATCAGGGTTTTCAACATCTGTTGTTCTTGTTGCTAACAGTGTCCAATCTTTTGGTAATGGACCATTCATTTCATAAACTTTAAAGCCTTTTAAATGATTAGCTTTACGAATTTTTTCAACATTGTCAGCTTGTACACGCTTATTCTTCAGTAAACCAAAACGTCGGATTTCAAAAGACTGTACCATGATGTACTTAGCCAGTTTATCGTTCCATTGAATAGAAGCGGCTCCAAACATATCACCTTCGTCATATGGATTTTGGTCAACTTCATCTGCACCATTTACTCCCCAAGTATGGCCACGAGTTAAGAGTAATTCGGCTTCTTTAGGGTTAGTAATATCAAAAATTTTCAAATCACGACGCACATATTGATATAAGTAACGTCGACCATCAAAATCAACTATATTTTGCCACGTATGGAACGGCTCAACCGTAATAGGATAATAAGCCTCAACCGTCATATTTTTTATGTATTGCTCAGTATCCCAATAATCTAATTCACCATCGAAGCGAATATTGTCATGGGCATCGCGCGTTGCTACTGGGTGGGTAAACTCACCCGTTTCTTTATTTAAACCATAACTTCCTTTGATTGGATCAACAGGCGTTTTATCAACACTTAAACTATCACTTCGTGCCACCCATTTATCTTTAATAACAGCGTCTTCATTAGCTTTCCCGTGACTATTACCTTCAGCCTTAGTGATAGCTTTATCAATACTTTCTGAATCCGCACAGGCAGAAATTATTAGCACACTGCTAACTACAGCAATTAACGCAAATGGCTTTAACCATAAATTTATACCGCTTTTGTTAGAGATGTTCTTTTTTATAAAACTCATATGTCCTCTCTGAAAAATTATGTCGTGATAGTCTTTTCAAGTGGAAGTGTTTCCAATTAAAAACTATAACATTAAATTTGTTATTTGAGTTTATGAAAACCAGCCATAACTAGACAATAATATTATCAAGTAAAGGTATATTGTTTTAGTTATATCTATTTTTAGTCATTAAAAAATATAAAGTCAGTTAAAACCATACATACAGTTGAATTAAGTGTTTTTTTAAGTAGTTTTCCATAACGATATTTTTTAACGAAACAGCCATATTCTAAGAAGCCAAAATAAATAATAATTGACAGATTTTTTCCAACAACATACTTTAAAAAACACTTTCAATCGTCAAAAATAAAGGTTCTCTATGCTTTTAACCAACCAGTTCTATAAAAAAGTTCAGAAAATACTCATTGCAATCACGTTAACTATTACAACTAGTTATGCTCATGCCGTAGCTGAGCAAAGCTCTATTTACACTATAACTGTATGGAAAATTCATCCGGGAAAGCATGTGGAATTCATCAAATATATGAAAGAGTGGGAACAAGTTTATATAGACATAAAATTGCCACCGATGAAGTGGTATCGAAAAATTTCTGGTGACAGTTATGACTTTGTCAGCATTAGCCCGCCATTTAATAATGCTAAAGAGCATGAAATGGAAAAAGTTGGCAAAGCTCGTGGTTTACCTATTGGTTACAACTACACGCTAAAACTCAATGAATATGTTGATACCTACACCAGTACTTATGTTGAAGGGCCACAGTCAATGGCAGATTTACTTTCGCAAGTAACTAAATAGTGTTCCTAATGCCACAGTGATCACTGTGGCAATTATTACCTACTGTTACACTCTACTGGCTCGGTTTTTTATAATACAAACCAATATATGCAGTGCCTTTCCAAGTATTTAACACTAAACTAATATCTTCTGTTTGCCCTTTCCAATTAGTTTCTAATTTATACTCGCCCGTTGCCGCAAAACTACAAAGTATTTCAGAAGAATCTTTAGCTTCATCGTTATAGACACTTTTCTCTGTTTTTGCCGTACCGTGATTTTTACTGATCAGTCCCTTAATCGCATTATAATCTACAACACAACTATTAGAACCTTTAGATAAAGACCGATAGTACAAAACATTATCAAGCTTTCCTTGTTCATCAAAAACATACTCAAGGTGAAAATCTAAATCAAACAATTGAGCTTCAAACGTTAAGTTACGCTGTTTTTCTTCAACTAGCTTGTTCGCTTCCTCACTTTTCACTTGTTCAAATGATGCAAGCCAATTGATTTTTTTGTCCGCTTGGCTAAGACTCGAAAAACTAATAAACAATGATACCAAGGTAATTAACGTTATTTTTTTATTCATAAAAACTCCCATTTATTTACTCTATTATTAATAAGTAGACTAAATACAGTTTATGGAAATTAGTCACGTTAAAGTAATATAAATGGAAGTACTTCTTATAACTAATTTGATATAACAAAAATGAGCTTGCAGTAATACAGTTTACTTTTCAATCTTCTAAATGTTTCCTTATTCGTTCCAAAGCAAATACTGTAATGATGTGATGAACACCTTAGCACCCAAGCTTGGCATTTTGATCCAAACTTAAGATCGGTGTTAAATTTAATAAGGTCGTTCATCATGAATATTAAAGTTGTCGGTATTGATATAGCTAAAAATGTTTTTTATTGAAAGATAATACAATCCAGCGAAATTATAAGGTTCCAGCGCTGAGTTTTTGCATAGCACTAGGCAATTACCCGCAAGAACTTTAATTGCCATGGAAGCATGTGACACATCTCATCATTGAGAGCGATTATTTCAAGGCCTAAGATATAAAGCTAAACTTATCCCCGCACAGCATGTAAAACCATTCCTCACTAGGTAATCATATTCGCGCCATGTTATATGAATTTGGCATTGTTAGTGCTGAAGGAGCCGCAGGACTAAGGAAAGTTGTTCAAGAAACTTTCGATGAAAAAGGTCATTCGTCAATTAAAACCATGTAAGCAGCTGGTGGCATTAGAGGATGTGGGTGAAGTTTGTGCTGGCATGCTTTATTCATCGATAGGAAATGATAAACAGTTTAAAAATGGCAGAGAAGCCTCAGCCTTTGTCGGGTTAACACCGAAACAATATAGTTCTGGCGGTAAACTTTTCTTGATGGGAATTGATAAAGAAGGAGGGAATCAAAGAATTAAGGGCCATATTATATCAAAGGGCTATGTCGATAGTCACTCATTTGCCTGATGAGCCGAAAACAGTTAAACAAGCCTAGCTAATTCAATTGGTAAAGCGAGTAGGCATTAAGCGAACATGTATTGCGCTAGCTAATAAAACCGTTAGAACGGCTTGGGCAATGCTCAGAAATGAAAGTAAATATGAGCAACAACAAATAATTTCAGCATAATGATTTAACAGAACAAAAAGAAATTTTACAATAATGATACAGCATAAACGGTAAGACCAACCTATTAAAACCTGTCCCTCTTGAAAGTCATTTAAGGTTGTCTTTCCGAAAAGGATAATAGGTGCGCAAACATCATAGGCTAAAGAGTAACTCTCTTAATAATAAGCCGTATATACGACCGCATCTTAACCTGTTTAATGTAAAATTATTAGTTGTAAAAAACGTGGTGTCCATATACGAGATAGAACTATTAAAAAAAGTAAGTTTGCATTAGCACTGGCCGGTACGGCGGGTGGTTCAGGTGTTCTTGTTGGGAGTCGATTTTTTGTTTTTCGTCTTAAATTAAACTTTAAACCACAGTAAATACGGTAGAATTGTTTGCTTTTCATCATTATTCTCCGTTGGTTTTAGTTTAACGGAAAACTCTATTAAAGCGATTCTGATTTTACGGGATGGTTACAATGTCATCTCTAAAAACATCTAAGTTATATTTAACTATGTTTAGTTATATTTAATTAAAATGGAGACACATCTTCACTTTTGAGTATCAAATCCTCAATTCGTTGTGCATATAAACTGGTATCAAATGGTAGCGTGACACTCTTCTCATTTAAGCTTGAATACAGCATCGCATTAGCTAGCTCTACTGAACGAATACCATCTCGCGCATCAGCGATCAATTGTGCTCCGCCATTAATCGTATCAACAAAGTTCTGTATCAAATGTTGATGCTGATCTGCAACAGCTTGTAAGGTGAAAAGTGTTTCCTTGGTATTAGGTTTGTCGAAGAAACTTTGGCTTGATTGGCTGAACTCACTCATAGCAACCTCATTACGTAACAAACTCAGCTGTCCATTTTCATAAAGCAGACGGCCTAACTCGCCAACCACTTCTAAGCGATTTGTTCCTGGCGACTCGCCTGTAGATGAGATGAAAATACCACTACAACCGTCTTCATATTCTAAATAAGCAGTGACCTCATCCTCAACTTCAATATTGTGATATCGCCCTAGGCGACAAAACGCACGAACCTTCTTGGGCATGCCGAAAAACCATTGCCACAAGTCAAGATTATGCGCACATTGATTGATCAATATTCCGCCGCCCTCTCCTTGCCAAGTCGCACGCCAATCAGAGGAATTATAATAATGTTGGCTACGATACCAGTCGGTGCAAGTCCATTGGATTCGTCGTAATTGACCTAAGAGACCCTGTTGAATTAACTGGCGAATATTGATATGTGCAGAATCAGTTCTTTGGTTAAACATGGCAGCAAAAACAAGTTTAATCGTTTGCGGAGTATTAGCCGTATCTAACATCTGTCGGCAAGTGAGTACATCTGCCGCCAAGGGCTTTTCTACAAGGACATGTATGCCCAAAGCTAACGCAGCATTGACACACTCTGCGTGGACTTTATGCGGGGTGGCAATGATCACAGCATCAACCTGTCCACTGGCAATTAAACCAGTGCCAGAGGAAAAATATTCTGCCTGTGTAAATTTTTTGCTATTAGCGATTTTTGAACTAGCTATCGCAGCCAAACAGGCGCCTTTGATCTGGCCATTCGCTAAGAGGTTAGCATGGCTTTCACCGATGGTGCCAATACCAATAACCCCGACTCTAAGTAGCTTAGCCATGTTATTCCTATGTATGTTTTTTTAAGGTAAGCAGGCTAATTTATTGCTGCTACGTTAGAGCTAAATAAAGGATGTAATGATGAACTTTACTTTCATAATTTCATCCTTTGTAAGAGCAGATAAATCTGAGATAGGGGATTGATGAATACTAGCTACCAACCACCATCATTAACTGCAATAACACAATTATACTGGTCGCCGCGGCAACACAAATACCTACCGCTTTATAGTCAGAAGGGGTCCACTTATTAAATTCCCAATTACTCGTAGGAAATATTTTTGTGTGGTCAAAACGCGTAGGGTTCTGTTGTGTTATAAACATTTCTTGCTCATCTTGTTTATGATCAGCCAAGGCGGGAGTACGTAACTTACCGTAAAACTGATTTAGCACATTAACTGAAATCGGCTTACTGATATAAGACACCAAAATTAAGGTCATAAAAGGGAAAATCCATCGCAAGATATTATTGATAGTTTTATTCATCGCCGTTGAATTCTGCTCTAAATCAAAACCAAGGCTAGCAACTATGATTAACATCACATCTAATGCGCCCTCTCCTTGCTTAATTTGCACACCGTCAACCTCAACAGTACTTATGCCTTGACTCCAAAATACTGCTTTACCGGCAATAAGCGTGGTTTTGAGGTATTTATCACCATCAATAATCGCTTCCGGACGTTGTCCTTTAGCTATGCCTGCTGAATTATCGGCCGTCCATTGCACTATCTCGCTAGCCCGAGTTGCGATATCTTTCACGGTATAACCGTAAGATTTTTTTACCGTAACCGATTGCGTTTCAAGTTGTAGTGCTGGATTGCTCGCTAACGATGGCATTGCCACAGGTAAGCCATAAGGTAGTACGGTAAAAATAGTAAATGCTGCAGCTACTGAGAGCCAAGCTGCTGTTGTTGTAGCTTTACGCCAAACGATGCCTAACCAGATAGCAGCTGCAACCGCACTGTTAAATAATAGTATTTCCATAAACAACGACATGATACTGCTGGCATTGATGCCGATAACCACACCGCCAATAATATATACACAACCAAACAATCTACCCACTAGCACATAGTGTTTTTGTGATTTATTTTTCCATAAAGGTTTATAGATATTCTCGGTAAACAAAGCTGAGGTTGCCAACATATGACAATCAACGGTACTCATTAAGGCCGCTAGCAAACAAGCGATCATCAGACCAACTAAACCTATACCGAGTGGCCCTAGTAAATCTCTGGTTGCCATGCCCCAGATAAGATCAGGGTTTTGCACATTGGCATCATAGATTACCAGTAACATCATACCGATAAGTGCCCAGATCAACATACAATAACGTTTGAGCCAAATACCACCAACCATACCAACCTGTGCGGTAGTATCATCCTTGGCAGAGCCAGACACTGTCATTTGATTGGCTAAGGCAACGACATTAAATGAACCAACGAATACCATCGAAGCAATAAAATACCAGGTGAAATCAACCGAATGCACCGAACCAAACATTTCAAAGAGCGATTCGGGTAAGACTTTATGCATGGTTTCAAAAGGTCCCATTATCCCTGATGTGCCATGCATTGCATTAATTTTCATCCAGCCAAAAGGGATCAGAATAATAGTCAATAATAAGATGAAAATACTTTGGATCATATCAGTGATGAACGCCGCTTCAAGACCACCAGTAATAGCATAAAGTAAAATAATAATCGCCACAGCGATGGTTAAATAGGTAGTATTGATATGTGAAAATTCTTTTTGTGGCTCAATATCCAGTAATTTTGCTAATCTTTGTTGCTCAATCTGGCTCAGGTCAATGTAATCAGCCGTTCTTAACACCTCGAGTTCTATTGCCTGCTTATATTCCACTGCTTCAACTTGAGTCAATTCGGTTGGCGCTTTTTGCGCGATAGCACTGACAGTATTAGTCATCGCATAAAAACCGGTACCAGCAACTACCATAAAAAATAAAATTTGAATAAAAGCATAAAACCCAGCCAGTGATTCTGATTGATAACGCTCTTTAAAAAAATCGGCTAAGGTTAATACCCGCATACGGCGATACCAGCGTGCCATAAACCATAAAATGGGTACGTTAAATAGTCCAGAGGCCATCATTAACCAAGCACCAGCTCCACCTTTTTGCGCAACCACCGACGTAGTCGTTACCGAGCTTTCTGCACTAGTACCCTGACCAAAAGCAGCAAATACTTGTATCACTTTGCCAAATTGACGACCACCAAGAAAGAAATCTTCCTCGTTCTTGACTCTTTTCATCGCTCGATAACCAATATAGATGACAACTACGAAATATAAGATGATGACAATAATATCAATTAACGGTAAACCTAATAAACTCATAATAAACCCCTCTGTCAGGTGAATACACCTGACTCAACAGTACTACTCATTATTTTGAATAGAGGTGAACGAGAGTTACACTATGTAGTGCAACAATCTCTTTAAAAATTTTAATTGTGAACAAATGTGATAATAACTACATAAGCCTATTATCAAAGGCACTGAATCATTAAGTTTGATAAACAATGCAAGCATCTGGTTTATTAACTAGCACCACCCCATTTTCAGGTATTGGCGTCGCAGCTTGTATTTCTATTTGGCCTGACACTATGCTGTAACTTCTAACCACGATGTCAGTTAATAAGGTAATTGCCCAAGTACGATTAGCAGCCATATCAGATTTAGCTCCTCGCGCTGCAGCAATCGTTACTTCAATAGTATTACCTTTGCTAACCGTTGAAATGGTCGTATTGCTATTAGCACCCTGATGATGCTCTAACGTTACGCCGTCATCTTCATAAAGGGTAAATGTTGAACCTTTACTACTTGGTACCAACATCAGATCAATATGGTCTGTGGCAACTTCATCGGTATGGTCCATCAAAGGTCCATGCGGTATAATCGCGCCTTCACGAAGGAATAAACCACCGGCTCTATCGTCTGCCCAGCTAATATCTTGCCAGCCATTGCCATCAACACGCTCACCAGTCCAATAATCAACCCATTGTCCTGCTGGGAAATACGCTTTATCGGCAAAGGCAACAACCATTAAATCTCGACCTAACAAGTACTGGTTTTGAATGGTTCTAACTTCTAAGTCATTTTGAAATTCAAGCACTAAAGGACGCATCATTGGAACAGCGGTAGTTGTTGCCTGGTATGCATAACTATACAAATACGGCATCAACTGCATGCGTAAACGACTATAATATTTATGTAATTTAAGTAACTTTTTGCCTTGTAACCATGGCTGACGGAAATAATTCCAAGAATTAATTTGTGCCCATGGCAGAAAATAGCCCATATGAATGCCTTCAGGCTCAGTAACTTCCATATCATTAGTCGACCAACTATGCGCGGCGAGGCTTAAATTAAGCATGCCACATAAGGTGTCAACTTTACCGCCAGTGTCCCCTGCCCAAGTTCCACACCAAGATTGAAAACCTACCCAGCCAGAGCAAGTAAATGAAAGTCCCCGACGATTGGTATGTTTTTCAAAGCCTTGATGCATTTGACGAGAATACATAATAGGATAAATATTATGCAGTTCACTGTCGGTCATGCCATTACCATATAATCTATCTGGAAAACCATTAACTTGTAATGAGCCATCTTGTTTGAAGAAATCAGCGCCTTGATCAACAAACTTGGTTAAATGCTCAAACCAAGGCTCTTCAGGTTTGGTCACCTTGTCCATTCGTGTTGGAGTCATAAAGTTAAGATCGACTTCAGAATCAACATGAAACTCTGTTGCTTCATCAGTGTTTTCGCCAGATTTATGGCCTATGCGGCGCTCTTCTTCGTAGGTTAAATCATATTGCTGGCATAACCACAATTCTAACTTAAAACCCATGCGCTTAATGGCATCAACAAAGTTATAAGGGCCATTACGCATATAAAAAGGGATAGGAAAACGGCTTTCAGACCAGTCCTTTTCGGTACTATAATCGTAATCTTTCTCCATCCAGCCGGGCTCAAGACCAATAACGTCTAATGGAATGCCTTCGCGTCTGAAGTTCATGGCATCATTAAGTACTTCGGCATCATTGGCCTGTGTTCTGGCTAAATACCATAAACCAAACGACCATTTAGGTGGTAATTTAGGAAAGCCCGATAAGCTACAGTAACCATGCAGTATTTCTTTAAAATCATCGCCAACAATCAGATAAAAATCCATTTCATTGGAGTGATCAAACCAACCAAAACGATCATCAGTTTTAGCACACATATCAAAGATAATACGGTGAGTAGTATTAACGACAATACCATAACCTAACGTTGACATGAAAAATGGCAGTGGGACATAAGACTTAACATTACGTACCCAAAGATCGGCCTGATGACCACGATGGAACAGACGTTCTCTCGATTGGTCGCCAAAACCCGTCCAGTCTTCATCTTTTTGTGCCGTAAACCAACTGGTAGAGCAATTTGCCTCATTACCTACTGATTTTTGTGATAATAGTAACTTATCGTCTGAATTAAATAATTCGATTAAGCCACTTGATTTTTCAACAGTTAATTTATGTTGATTAAAGTCGATATAGTATTGGCTGTCTTGTTCGGTAGAAGTTAAACCCGCTTGTTTAGCTTCTTTAAGAAACTCATAACGATTAAGCGCCGAATCAAAATATTCACCGTTAACTTGACGGGAGATCCGCAACACATTGTCATTGACACGATTAATTTTAAGCTTTACGTTATTATCTAGTTGAAATTCTTTCATTTGATTATTCCTACTATCTTTTTAGTGGTAATGACTTTAGTTGTTCTAATATATCGTCATTGGGCGCTAGGTCTAATGCCCATTGCGGCAGTATCAGTTGATTATCTTCAACGGCGACACCGTCGCCTTTGCCTGCATCAACGCGCATCGCAATTAAATGCATACCTGCTGGCAGCACAGTTTTTAATACCGGTACACAAGCTTGCGCAAATAAAATATGGGTATTGGGTTGCATCGACGCTATTTGTGAAATTCTTGGTGTGGCTAAGTCGCGCAGCGAGGAATACCGGCCATCTCCTGTAATTAAACAGTGTTGAAATGGCTTAATGCCAGAGTCAACGCCAAGTAAATCCTCATTAAATTCACGATAAGCCCAACGAGGCACGGCGTAACCCGACTCAATACATTGCACGGTATCAAGTGCTTCAACAAAGTGTAATCTTAATTCACTTGGCCCATCGACAACTTGTATCGTGGTGATATTAGCTAGATTTCCAGCCGACCAACGCGTAACCACACCATTGTCATGTAGAGTGTGTTCATGGATATTTTCTCGCGTATGCCAGAAACGGCCTACATCACTAAATGCCAGTAAATTATCGCCACATTGATCTAAGTGCAACCAAGCAGTTGACTCCACCGCAAAACCAAACAAGGTAGAATAAGCAAACTTACCGTATTTATCTGAGGTATTTCTCATTCGAGTTTGAATAGGCCCAGCCGTGGTGGCAAACACCTCACCGTCAACATGACGTATTAGCATATTGGCTTTATCTAATACCTTTGTGTCGGAAGTTTGAACTAAGGTCTGCTCTTCAATGTGCCAAAATTCGTGGTCACAAGGTAAATGCATTGGCATAAAGTACTTAAACGACCAATAAGACGAGTTAGCGCTATTATATTCTTCACCTATCAACTGATTAGTATAAGAAAAACCAGTATCTAGTCGGCCACTTTCATCCAGTAAAGGCGTAGTTAACCACCAACGCATATGGTTTGCCCATAAACCTTTTACGACGCCAATTGGCAATATATCACCATCGTATGATGCTAATGCGCCCCAAAAACTGCCGAGCGCAAAACGGTAGGTCATTGAACGACCAATTGGTAAGGCTGAGCCGTTATCCGCAAACCACAGGGCGAAGTTGCTAGCAAAGACTTTAGTGCGTTGTTTAAAGGGTTGTAATTCAGCTGTTTCACCCTCTACTTCAAGCAATAACAAAGTATAATAATGAAAAGCAAAACCATTATAATGATCGATAAAACCGCCAGGTCCATCGCCATACCAACCTTCACCTTGATACAAGTCACTGATTAAATTTAAAGCCTCTGTTCTAATAGCTTCGTTAATGACAAATCCCAGTTTTCGAATAACAGATTGCACCAAAACTCTGAAGAACAACCAATTATTGCCACTGATTTCGGTCGTTTCAATGGTCAGTAACCAATTAATCACATTAGATTTTTGAACACCGGTAAGTGGTGTCCATAATTGTTCAGGTGCACGCCAGATAGCAAAAGCGAGCGGTGCCATTTCTACAAACCGTTGATCACCAACCAAAGGGATACCCCAATAGTCTGGATGTTGTGGATCGGTGCCAGCAATAAGCCCTTGCAAAAAGACCGACCAATGTTCGAAGTCATCGGCGTTATGATTTAAGCCTGCCAAGCCCCATAAGGGTCTAGCAAAACCTTCTAATTCATTGGCAGCGCGATCAAAGTGAGCCATGCGATGACCTGCATCAACACGGGCTTCAGAAGCAGAGAAACGCGATAATAACGGGTCAAAAAGTGCCAGCATACAACGCTTAAAGTCATCCCTACTTTTCAACGGGTTACTGGCATTATTTAAAGAATGGTGATCAATATTCATTTAATTTACCTCATACTGAGCTTAGTAGATCGTGCTTTTAGACAGCAATTTATGACCAACAAAAGTCTTTATGTCCCAAGACTCGCATTAATGCTTCCATATAATAATAATCACCATAAGGTAACATATTGTCACATACGCCCGCAGTAACGTGCGCGGCGCCTTGGTTCAAGAAACCCTCGGCATTTTCTACGTTAGAGATATCGCAGCTTTCAGCTAAGCCTTTTAGTATTTCAATAGCCTGACGACGTAATTTCACTGCGTCTAAGTCTGATACTTGATCCGCAAGCAATAGGAAACCATTCGCTAATATTGCTCCCGCTGATGAATCCACATACTGAGGTTCATCTTTAGGAATGGAAAAGTCCCACAATGGCACTGTAGATTCAGCCATGAGATCAATAGTTTTAAACGCTATTTTTAACGCTAAATCACGATAACCAGTGTTACCAGTAGATTTTGCCATCTGCGCAAAACCAAATAATGCCCAACCTTGACCACGAGACCAACAAGAATCATCAAGATAACCTTGATGTGTACCAGCACCAATAGGTGCTTCAGTTACCGGATCAAAATCAAACACATGGTAAGTGGTGAAATCATCTCTCACTAAGCGTTCAGCCGAAGTATCTGCATGGGCAATAGCCACATCACGGAAACTTTCAACACCCGTTTCACGATAAGCCCACATCAATAAGCCAAGGTTCATCATACAATCTATGATCATTTTACCCGCAGCTAGTCCTATTCTTACATCACCGTCATATGGACGAGGCTTCCACGCTTTAATAAAACGACCAATATGACAGAAACGACCACGCAGTGCCTCCGCTGCACGTAAGCCCATTTCACGAGCACGAACATCACCAGTAAATTTATACTCATAAACTGAAGTCAATTGAAACAAAAAACCTAGATCATGTTCTTGCAATTCAGGTTGATCAAGTACGTTCTGAAAAAAGGGTCTACGGGCTACGGCTGCGCCGGAAAACTTTTTATCTGCAGTTAAAGAATAAGATAACCAAAGGATACCAGGCCAAAAACCGGCAACCCAATCACCATCCTGACAATGTGCATAAGTTAAATCTGTATTACCTAAACGCGGGCTACGTAGACCAAATTTTGGCATCAACTCAGCAGTTTTGTTGGTTAATTGCACTAAACTAGTTTCAAATTGTTTAATTGTCTGTTCATCCGCGCCAGTTAAATGCTCGACTGTTTCCGCGTTGGTAAAATATGAGTTCACTTAATATCCTCGTAAATATTTACTGATAATAGAATTATTTCCTTTTTAAGGAAAATAATCAAGAAATACTTTCTTTTAATGGAAATTTTCTTACATTTAGAAAAAACTCTAGAGAGTCTCAAGTAATATTGACATCTTCAAACTGCCGCTTTTACCCACTTTCTTTATTGCGATACGGTTATTCTTCTTACCGTCAAAAACCATAGGTGCTGCTAAAGCTTCTAACTCAATACTGGTACCCTCTGGCATGGTCACTACCACTCTGCCACGCTTACCCGTAATGACAAAGCCATCTTTGGTTAGTTCAACCGGCAACATAGTATTCCAGTAAAAAATGACCCCTTGCCCTTCATTGAGCTGGTATTCATCTGTGATAGTTAAGATATTCGGGTTAGGAGAGTCGAAACGTCGATGCCATTTTTTATAGATACCTTGCCAACTTGAGGTTGGATCTATGCTCGCCTTGAAGAAGGTTTCATCACCTTGACCAAAAGGTTCAACCGCTTCAGGTAAAATATGTGCCGGTGCTAAGCGGCGATCAACACCATAGGGTACTAACATATTATGGCGGCTGGCATATTTACCTTCCCATGACAGTGGCGTTCCGTAATTATCGATACCTAAATCATCAGCAAAGGTTTGACCAGCAAATTCGAGAATAAAGCTGCCTTTATCTTCATGAGCGTGTCCTTGAGATTTCGGTCCACCAAGAATAAATAATTTAGTGGTTTCACCGTTAAACTGACGCGTCGATGATAAAAATTTCAAACTGTCCATTTTTATCACTGGCGGTAATTTTATTGGTTCACTAGGAACACTGCTTTGAGCCAACTTACCAACAGTCGTGAAAGCCCCTTCTTGTCGCTCGACTATTTTCAAATACGCATTTCTCCAAGCCGTATTCGGCATAATTTGAGCCATATAACCTAGGTAGTTATCGCCCGCACAATTTTTCTTACTATCGGAAATCATGACAAATTCACGGTTATCATCGGTAGAAAGAAAGGCAGCGGCCATAGAGCCGGTACGTAGTAATGGCTTTGGGATCAACTCAGCATATGGTATGCCCCGCACTCGAGAATACATAGCATAACTGTCCGCCGCATTACGCGCCACGGCACCTAAATAACATATGCCTTCATCATAACCACCATCTTCAAGGATGACATTATGAACAGAGGCGCTTAAGTCAGCAATCGCTAAATCTGTGTAGGGTTTAACTCTTGGCCACTCTTGCTCTAGTACTAAATAGGCGCCAACTCGCCCGGGAGAGAACCAACCTAATTGGTTCATATGATGTATTTCTTCGTGTTTCCAGGTAACGAAATTAATCATACTCAAAGCGTCTACGGCTAAACGCCGCAAGATTAAGTTGCGCGCTTTATCCGTTAACATTTCACCGGCTAAATCTAGCACTGTAGCTAACTCAGTGGCAATGAGTGCCTGGACAAAAGCTCGGTGCTCAAACGAGCCCCCTGGAAAACGTGTCTGAAAGCCTTCAAACCAATTAGGAGTCATGGCAATGGTCATGGCATAACGCGCCGCCAACCTCAGTTTTTCTTTATCTTGGAAAATAATGCCCTGGGTCGCTAAGAAGCTAGCATAACTAATCAAACCTCGGCTATGATTTCTGACTCGGTTAAAGCGGGTATCTTCCCACTTGCTGACATAATCACTGATCAAGCCCTCTGGTGATCGCGCTAACAGTTCAGTAATAGTAAGGGCACCATCGGTCATATGAGGTGTAAAAGATTGTCGTTGGACACTGTTTATTCGCAATTGTGACAACATCTCTTCATCAAGATAAACACCGTAGGTAGGAACAAACTTTGGTTGATAACTTTCAGCCTTAATATAATCACTCCAATCAGCAACCAACGATTTTAACTGAGATAAATGCAGTTTTAACAACTCAGTATTTTGTAAACCCAGCCAATATAAAACGCCATTGCCCGTTTGTTGACCATTTGACAATACCTCTATGGTCAAATTATTTAAATGTAACGCGCCTGACAAAGGTAGCGCTAACTCAGCTTTGGCACCAAATGGTCCATCAAAAAGTTTTGTTCGTATACCTTTGTCTGTATCAGCGGTTAAACGGATAGACGTACCCGTGGGTGGCACTATAGATAGGAGTAATTGCTCATAGCCCGTCATATCAAGATTATGATCGCGAGACATACTCAACACAGCCTTATCACCGGTATTACCGTGCCAACTAAAAAGTACGGTATGCCAATCACGCTTAATCAATAAACCATGGGATGAGCCATCAGCAACACGCCAATTTTTCATTACACCTTCATTACCCCAAAATTGTTCAAAGACGGCTTCACCAACGTTAACTGAAGTTAATTGGGTTTTAGTCAATTGTGATTCTGATTGGGCCTGAGCATTAGTCAATGTAATAGACGCAAGTAGTAAAATGACTAAAAAATATCTAACCATTTTATTCCTGTAATATTTTACTTTGTTGATCATTTTTATTATCTCTTCTCTAGATTTTCGGTGAGATTATTTTTGCCGCAGAAATCACAGCGAAAACTTTCCTTAATATGGAAATCTTTCCACAACGAGTGTGATATGTCAACAAGTTTAAGATTGAAACATCAACGAAAAGTATATTTATTGAAGATTAGAATAGTGAAATAAGTATTGAGATAGGGTTTATCAAATGACACAACGATGCTAAGCAGACATAAGGTTAAGCATCCACTTTAACGTGCAAATAAAAAAGCGGTGTGGAAGTTGATTCCATACCGCTTTTTTATAGATATTAGAGGGTATACCAAAAATTGAGAATATTTTTAGTTGACTGCGCGAATACTTTCCCGGCTAAATATACTAACTCCCATCTCAATATTTAAAATCGAAGATTTCGGATTAGCAAAGCGTCTCATCAAGCGGTTAACACCAATTCGACCAAGCTCATTACGATTAAAGCCAACACTCGATAACGTTGGCGACATCATAGTACCTACCTCAAGGTTATCAAAACCTATCACAGAAACATCTTCTGGAATTTTATAACCTGACGATTCTAATGCATGAATTAATCCCAATGCAGCAGCATCAGTAACACAAAATACGGCGGAAAAAATGACGCCATGTTTCTTAATGTAGCTGGTAACAAATTTTTCAATATGATCTGTATCTAGATTAGCTTTGGGCACTTCAAGTAAATGCTTATCTGGGTCAAACTCGATACTATAATCCGTCAGAGCGTCTTGAAATCCATCTAAACGACGCAACATAGTCCGACTAAGTTTATGTGTTAAACAGGCAATGTTTTTATGACCCAGCTCTAGTAACTTATGAGTAGCTAAATAAGCGCCGGCTCTATTATTAGGAGAGACACTGTCACATGAGCCTAATAGGTCATAACCACTGACAACAACAAAACTAGCATTTCTTTGACGTAATTCATTTAATAGTTTGGGATGATCTATACCCATTAAGATAATGGCACTACCAGCGACCGAAACTAGTTTGTCAGCTAGCGCCGCAAACTTCTTATCATACCCATCTCGTAGTAGCTCTATCGATACTTCTACATCATTTATTTTTGCTTCTTCGCGAACGCCACGGATAGCTTCGGTGAAATAATTATCATTATCGAACATAGCAAATTTGTAATAAATCACTAATTTAATACAAGTAGGCTTACCTCCACCAACTAACTGATGGATTTTATCTTTGGGTAAGTCATAACCTAAGCTAATAGCAGCATCAATAACACGACGTCTGACTACATCACTGATACCGGGAGCTTCTGAAAAAACTTTGGAAACTGTACTTACCGCAACTTCAGCTAATTCAGCTACATCTTTTTGCTTGGCCTTGACCACTCTTTTTGTTTTATTATTTGCCATTTTGAAAACTTACTCTTATCCATATTAAGTTGTTTTAACGAGACCTAAGTTAGGTAAGCTAACTTATTAAAATTCAATTTAACATAACAACCTTAAATTTTCCATCCTTATGGAAACCAATCAAGAACAAAAACTTTCCATTTGACCGAAATTTTTCCCTCTGGTATGATAGCGACAAAAATAACGCTAATGATTGATTTTGTATACACACAAATAGAGGGCACACAAATGCAACATAAAACAGCTGTATCACCAAAACATCTTCCACTTTTAGATACCCAGGAATTGAGAGAAGAATTTCTAATCGAGTCTTTATTTATTGAAAATAAAATATCTTTAACACTAGCTGAATACGATCGTATGCTAGTGGGCGGTATCTTTCCAACAACGAGTATATTGAATTTTTCAGCCGATGATTTTGCTGGCCTTGCTGCTGATCACTTATTACTAAACCGAGAATTTGGTTTAATCAATATTGGTGGGCCTGGAAAAGTATTGGTTGACGGTCAAAGTTACGACATTGGTGCACGCGATGGATTATATGCGGGTCTGGGGGCAAAAATAGGTGACTTTGAAAGTATCGATGCTGCAAACCCAGCTAAATTCTACATGTGTTCAGCGCCTGCTCACCGCGTATGTCCGACCAAAATTATTCGTGAATCAGAGTCTTTCCCTGAACGCTTAGGTACTAAAGAAGGCTGTAACGACCGTACTATTTACAAATACCTTCATCCTCAAGTGGTAGAAACCTGTCAACTGACTATGGGCTTAACGGCTCTTGAGCCTGGTAGCATTTGGAATACTATGGCTCCGCATCAACATGATCGTCGTATGGAAGCCTATTTCTATTTTGATATTTCTGCTGAAAATGCCGTATTTCACTTTATGGGTAAACCTGATCAAACCAGACACATCGTTGTTCGTAATGAACAAGCTGTGATCAGCCCGCCATGGTCAATTCATACAGGGGTTGGTACAGGCGCTTATAGCTTTATTTGGTCGATGGCTGGTGAGAATAAAGATTTCACCGATATGGATCATTTAAAAATATCTGAACTTTACTAATTTAAAATAGGAATATCCCAATGAATAACTCTTTTGATCTTAGTGGTAAAGTAGCGCTAGTTACCGGAAGTTCAACCGGATTAGGTCAAGGCATTGCTTTGGGTCTTGCGCAAGCCGGTGCTAAAGTAATAGGTTTAGGACCTTCAGACGCATCTGTAACCGCTGAAAAAGTCAAAGCAATTAGTGGTGAGTTTACTCACCTGAAAGCTGATTTAAGCGCGACGAACAACTTAACTCAATTGATTGACCAAGCTCGTGAAATATATGGAGAAATAAACATACTAGTAAATAATGCCGGTACTATTCGTCGTCAGGATGCTATCGATTTTACTGAAGATAATTGGGATTCGGTCATGGACCTTAATCTTAAAAAAGTTTTCTTCTTAAGCCAATCCGTTGCTCGTCACTGGGTTGATGCTGGCACTGGCGGTAAAATAATCAACATTGCCTCGCTGTTATCATTCCAGGGCGGTATTCGTATCGCTTCTTATACAGCATCAAAGAGTGGCTTAGCAGGTTTAACTAAGTTACTCGCCTGTGAATGGGCAGAGAAAGGTATTTGCGTTAACGCGATAGCGCCTGGGTACTTTTCTACCAACAACACATCGGCTTTAAGGGCTGATGAAGAACGAAATAACGCAATTTTGGCTCGTATCCCTGCTGGACATTGGGGTCAACCTGATGATTTATCAGGCGCAGCTGTCTTTTTAGCGTCATCGGCTTCTGATTATATACATGGTATTGTTTTGCCTGTAGATGGCGGCTGGTTAGCCCGTTAACTGACAATACTCCCTCGAAAGATGTTGATATTAGTAGCATCTTTCAGTGTGAAACACGCTCTAATTCATAGAGCATTGTTAGGCGGTTTCGTTCAACAATATTCTCTTACCGACTACTTAAATAGTATATTAACCTCTTTCACTAGATACTGAAGTTTTATTACAAAACGAATGCATAAAAAGAAACTTATACTATAATTGACGGAATAGTTTTCAGTTATATATTTCCATAACAGGTTGGTTTTGATATGAGCTTTTCTACCCTTAATAAGGTTTTCTGGCTAGCCTTAGTATTACACCCTAGTTGTTATGCTGAATTCACCCCTGTCAATTCTGTCAAGCAATCAACAGAAAGATCAGTCACTGTATCCCTCAGGTTAGGCATAAAACAACGGGCAGTTTTTATGCATTCATTCTCTGATTTTACTAATAAAACCGGGATTAAGGTAAAATTAGTGACATACCAGTCTAAATATCAGCAAGACACGAAGATAATATCAGCCCTTAGCGGCGATAATCCTCCAGATATTATAAATTGGGGTGCTGGCCATCGATTGCACTCATTGGTTGAACAAGATTTGGTATTGCCTATTACTCAGTTATGGAATGATGAGCATTATAATGTTGCTTTTCCACAATTCAAAAGCTTACTGAGTTACAAAAATGACATCTATGCAATCCCCTATAGTTACTATGGCTGGGGGTTATACTATAATAAAGACATTGTTAATCGTTATGGTGGTAAACCTAATAATTGGCAAGAATTCTTAGACATATGCAGTAAAATATCATTTGACGGAATTACGCCAATCGCATTAGGTATAAAAAGGCAGTGGCCTGTTGCAGCATGGTTTGATTACCTTAATTTACGTATCAATGGCTTGGCATTTCATCGTTTACTACTTGCAGGTGCTATTGCTTATACTGACGACAGGGTCCAGCAAGTTTTTATTGAGTGGCAAAAACTCATTACTAATAAATATTATACCCCAAATGCTAAAGAGTATGATTGGGATGATATGTTTCCTAATCTCTTTTGGCAAAAAAGCGCTTTTTATTTACTCGGTAATTTTGTGCTGACGCGTTTTGGTGAACAAGTTTTAATCAACAAAAATATTGCTTATATGGCCTTCCCTAAAATAAATGACCTACCTGCTTTTGAAGAAGCACCAACAGAAATATTTCTTATTGCCAAAAATTCTAAAAATAAAGTGGCTGCAAAGCAGTTTATAAAATATTTTTCACAACCTGACGCACAAGTGAAACTGAGCCGTTCATTAGGCGCGTTATCTCCTCATCAAGAAGCTGTTCATAATAACCATCCCTTACTTAAAGAAAGTGAAGAAGTATTAAAAAAGGCTCAAGGTTTATCACAATACTTTGATCGTGATACTGAGCCATTGTTTGAACAAGCAGCACTACCACACTTTGTTAACTTTATTGACGATGGCGATATAGAAAAACTAACAAAAGCGCTAGAAAAACATCGGTTAACTATTTTTAGTCAACATAAAACACAAGAGCTATTGAACTAATTTATAACGCTTACTACTTACTGAGTAAGTGAGGAAAAAGTGTTTGATTTTAACTGGAAATAACACCAACACTTTACCCTACCAAATTATATTTTATGCACTAGCTTGTAGATCACTCAGTGGAATGATAGCACCCCGATGCTGAATAACGTTTGCAGCACGATCAATGCCACTTTTAGCTGCATCCATCATATTTAGACCTTTAATTCTAGCCGCTAAATAGCCTGCATTAAATGAATCTCCAGCGCCGGTGGTATCAACAACATTATCTACTGCAGGCACTTCAACCGTTAACATTTGCTGATTAGTATAAACGATGACATTATCTTTACCTTGCTTGAGAACAACTTCACCAACATTCGCTTGTTGGCAATAATCCAAACATTGTTGAGGTAGTTCATAATCCCAAAGTTCTTGTTCATCTTCAAAGGTAAGCAAGGCTATATCCGTTTTCTTATACATATCCGCAAGTACATCTCGAGCCTCTTCATGGTTTTTCCACAAACGCGCACGATAATTACTATCAAAAACGACTTTCCCCCCCTGTTGACGATAACTATCTAGAAACTTGAACAGCGCCACTCGCGCTGCTTTGCTGATAATGGCTAAGCTAATACCACTCAAATAGATATAATCAAAGTCCTTTAGTTTTTCAAATAATTCACTCGCTTGATTTGTATTATCGAACAGCTTCTTGGCCGGTGATTCATTACGCCAATAATTAAACTGACGCTCACCGTCTGCACTATTAGTTATCGAGTAAAGTCCAGGACAAGCATTGTTAACTTGCGTTATTAACGAAGTGCCAATTTTTTCAGCGCTTAATAAAGCCAGTATTTGTTTACTGTAATCATCTGTGCCCAAACGAGTAATATAATCAACATTAATACCAAATCGAGCTAAATAAATACCGGTATTAAAAGTGTCACCACCAAAAGCCAAATTCATTGCCATTTTTTTCTGCGCAGTGTTTGAGCCCAAATTATCGGCATCAGTTATCATCGGTGATAACTCAATCATGACTTCACCTATAGCAGCAACTTTACTCATCTACAAACCCCTTTATTAAACCGTTCTAAAAACAATTAGCAATTATACCCAATAAAGCTTTCCTTTCAATGGAAATTTTCCTACAATCGGGAATGACTTATTTTTAGGTGTTATTATGACTACAGAAACTAATCCCCCATCAAACATTGTAATTGTCGGTGGCGGCACCGCGGGTTGGATAGCAGCTAGTATTTTAATGAACAGTTTAGGTAAGTACGGCAGTAAAATAGCCTTAATAGAATCAAGTAATATACCAACGATTGGCGTGGGGGAAGGTACAACTCCGCTATTTAAGCAGCTTCTCCACTATTTAAACATTCCTGAAAAAGAGTTTATGACCAAGTGTAATGCTACTTATAAACATGGTATTAGTTTTCCTGATTGGGCCCAAGATAACGGTGAATATACCGGCTATTTTCATCCTTTTAACTCACCCGGATATAACCAATACGATCAAGATTTCTTCAATAAGTGTAATAAACGTCGAGATAAACAGCACGCAGAGACCAATCCAAGTAGCTATTTCTTTGGCGCTGAATTGGCCAAACAAGGAAAAGCACCTGTTGGCCCTGCCCCGTTAAACTCAGATAATATTGGTTACGCCTATCACTTTGATGCAGGGTTATTAGCGGAGCTACTGAAAACTCGTTGCCTGAGCAATGGTATTACTCATATTGTTGCAGAAGTAAATGAAGTTACATTGAATGACAATGGCGATATCAAACAACTTGAATTAAGTAATGATAAAATCATAAGTGGTGACTTTTTTATTGATTGTACGGGTTTTGCCAGAAAATTAATCAAACAAGCACTTGGCGTTGACATAACCTCGTATAAAGATAAGCTCTTCAATAACAGTGCCGTAGTTATTCGCACCCCCGCTGAACAACGTGAAGAAATAAAACCTTTTACCGAGTCTAGAGCATTAAAGCACGGCTGGGCTTGGCGCATCCCGTTAATTGATAGTACTGGTTGGGGTTATGTCTATAGCAATAAGTACACCAGCGAACATGAGGCCGAGCAAGAGCTGCGTGAGCTTATTGGAGATGATAGCAAAGGCTTACCGGCACGGAAATTAGGCTTCGAACTTGCTCGGGTTAATGAGCATTGGAAAAATAATTGTTTAGCGGTTGGGCTGTCACAGGGGTTTATTGAGCCGCTAGAAGCAACGGCTTTAGGCTTAGTGCAATTTAGTCTAATACGATTTGTCAGTTATTTTGACAAAGGCAATTATCAAGCAACTTATCGAGAGCATTTTAATAACATCATAAATGCGGCGTTTGATTCAACCTGCGAATATATTCAGATGCACTATAAACTAAACACCCGCAAAGACAGCCAATATTGGTGTGACAACAGCGCCAATAACAATATTTCAGCTAATAGCAGCGCGCTAATTGCTGGCTGGGATAGTAGCCAAGTTAATTTTGATGAGGTGATAGCACAATATATGAAAGACTCAACCTACCCAGCTTACTCTTGGTATTGTATTTTGTCGGGCATGGGCCGATATCCTGAACAAACCAAAACAGCGACTAACAGCGCTAGTATAGAAAACCCGTTTAAACAAGAAGTCAGTAAGTACTTTGATCATCAAGCGTACTTATCGTCTACTTAAAAATACGGTTAAAATAATAAACGCAACATGTATAGATTTTTAGGTACCGGAAGCCAAAAACCGACCGATTCGGTCCTCGTTGGGCTAAGATACATACAGGAAATTAGGCAAACAAACACCTAATTTACAATAACCACGACGATTACCTACCTGTTGATGATATTGGTCATCAACTTGGTTTTGGTTAAGAAACTCAACAACGAGTAGATGAAAATGGGCTTAACTGAATATTGTCCTCTCCCCCAATAATTTGTCCATTAAGTTAAACGTTGAACAATTTTCTTATACTTAACTCAGGCTATTAATACAGGGTCGCTAATCCTGATGTTCTCACCTGAACAATAAAAGAAATATTTCCTTATATAGGAAACTTTTTATTTAAATGGAACCTTTAATATGATAGATTGAGATCTGTAATTATACTTGGTTGCGGTATTGATATTTATTACCTACTGGTCTCCAAGTTTTATTACTCCCATATAAATGTCTAGCGATTAACTTGTACTATTAAGATGTTTTAGACTTATCTAAGCTAACTTAATGGATGCATCAGGGGATATTGGTAGATAACACTAGGTTATTTATACCTATGTATTGGGCAAAAATTACTAAAGATAAAATTTAATAAAGTTATGGATATCCTTCATAATAACAATGTATAGAGGTTACGAATGCAAAAAACAGTTAAGTTTCAACTTCCTTTTTTAGTACTACTTTTATGTTCCTGCGATGTTTTTACTGAAGCTGATAGCACAGTAAAAGTTTCAGCTAATTATTATGTATCTCCAGAAGGAAGTACTGCCAACCTTGGTACCTTATCATCGCCGTTTGGTACGCTTGAAACAGCAAGAAATGCAATACGTTCCATGATTGCAGATAATACGCTACCTGAAGGCGGGGTGACTGTGCATCTTCGCGGCGGTAACTATAATCGAGAAGAATCATTTAGCTTGTCTGCTGATGACTCTGGTACTGTCGATAAACCAATCTCTTATAAGGCATTCCAAGATGAAGTGCCTGTGCTTATTGGTGGTAGATCCTTAACTAATACAAACTTCAGTTTGACGACAGATGCCTCTATTCAAAGTCGACTGCCTGCAGAGGCCAAAGGCAAAGTCTATGAGATTGATTTGACGGCAGAGGGCATAAGTGAGTATGCCGATATTAAGAAAATAGGTTTTGGCTGGGACAAACAATCGCTACCGCCTATCTTACAAATAGATGGCGAAGACCAAACGTTAGCACGTTATCCCAATGATGGTTTCATGACCATAGAATCGGTAGTGAACATGGGGTCTATTCCACGTAATAGTGATCCTAAGCCATGGACAGGTGCTAGTTTTACCTATTCTGATACCCGCGCAGACAGGTGGGTAAATGCACCTGATATGTGGGTGTTTGGTTATTTCTTCATCGATTGGGCTGATGGCAACTTACAAGTTGCCTCACTAGATACTGTCGCCAAAACCATTACTACCGTTGGACCAAGCCGCTATGGCGTAAAAGAAGATCAACGTTTTTATGCTTACAATTTATTAGAAGAAATTGACCAACCTGGTGAGTATTATATTGATCGTAAGAGCAATAAACTTTATTTATACCCGAAAAACGGCGCCAATATTACCACCAGTGAAATAAAATTAGGTTTATTAGAAACGCCTATAATCGCAGTGAATGATGCTGCCTATATCACTTTTTCAGGTATCCACTTCGACTTGACGACAGGCAAGGGTGTCGATATCCAAAACAGTTATCATGTGTTGGTCAAAGGAAATAAATTTACCAATATAGGTTTATGGGCGGTTGCTATCGGCGATGAAGAAGCTGCTTTTGAATTTACCAAATTTGTTGATTCTGAATCCGGTGGCGGCCGTTATAATGGCGTGGTTGATAACTTAATGTATGACTTATATGCTGGCGGTATTTCGATCATGGGTGGAAATCGAACCACCCTAGAGCCAGCTAATAATTACGCAGAAAATAATCATATCTTTAAGTTTGCGCGTTTTTATCGTACTTATAATCCAGCGATATCATTAAATGGTGTCGGTAACCGTGTTGTGCACAATTTAATTCATGATGCACCACATCAAGCAATCCAATTTCGCGGCAATGACTTGTTGATGGAAAAAAATGAGATCCATCATGTACTGACCGAGACGAATGATTCGGGCGCCATTTATTCTTTGAGAGACTGGACCTTCCAAGGTAATGTCATTAAGCATAACTACATCCACTCATTTACTAATGACTATACTTTTGCATTATATTTTGATGATTTAATGAGTGGTGTCGAAGTGGTTGGTAATGTGATCGTAGGCGTAATAGATTCTGTTATTATGAGCGGTGGTGGCCGAGGTCATATTGTCCATAACAACATATTTATTGACTCGCATAATACCGGTCGATATGACGACCGCGGCATGAATTGGGCTAATGCTTGTACGACGAAGCCAACCGGGGAATGTTATATCAACTTAATGAACGTACCTTATAAATCAAAAATTTGGGCTGAACGCTACCCACTACTAACCAATATTTTAGACGATGAAATCACCAAGCCGAAATATTTAACGCTGAAAAATAATGTTTTGCTGAGAACTGAAGATCCGGTACTTGCTGATGAGGTAATTGCTGACGCTTTAGATATTAGCAAAAATATTCATTATGAGAACGATCCTGGTTTCGTTGATGCCGCGAATAAAAATTGGCAGTTAAAAGCCAGCTCGAAAGTTTATATTGATATTCCAGATTTTCAGCCTATTCCTTTTAATGAGATTGGCCTTGCCCATCCCACTCCGTTTCAGGCGCCAAAACGTTCAGTAGTAGCGACGCCAGTAGTTAAAAACCTAGCAAATAACATAGAAAATGGTACTGAAAAATAGCAAGATTTCTCTGATAATGGCACCTACGGGCTGCTCTGTTTTAGGTGGTTATCAAATACCACGTTTGGATTCAGACAGAAGTTATACCGATCTGCAATTTAATGACTCAACTGTTATTTATTCGAAAGGTATTGGTACCCATGCTGATTCATCTATCGTCTATGATTTAAATGGCGCTTATACGCAATTTTCTTCTTATGTTGGTGTTGATAATAATGCAGGAGCCTTAGCTTCTGTTGTCTTCTCAGTGTTAGCCGATGGCGTTGAATTATTTAACAGTGGCACCATGACTGGCTCTTCTACGATCCAACTTGTTGATATTGACATCACCGGAGCACAGCAGTTAACTTTAGTGGTAACCGATAGCGGAAATGGCAAGTCAGCCGATCATGCTAACTGGGCTAATGCGCTATTGTTTAAATAAGCTCAATGAGGTCATTACCAAGCAACATAGGTAATAGCCAAAAAAATACTTTTATTAAGGCTCTTAATACGCGTAAACCCTTCCATGGGCGATTCACCAGTCCCCATGCAGGTGAATCTCGCCTTGTCTAATGGTGAACAAAGACCGTTCCTATAAAATTAGAAATACTTAAGAAACAATACCTAATGGTTTTCCTGTCTTCCAAGCACCACGAGTAAAATCGGGTATATCCTTGCTGTTGCTTCTGTCCTCTACTGAAGCGCAACTTAGCGGAAATATTGATGACCACGCAGCGGCATCATAAACATCCTGATCTAGTGCTTCACCGTTACGTAAACACTCGACAATACGATACATCATCAAGAAGTCCATCCCGCCATGGCCGCCATTGCGCTTGGCCTCTTCGCCCATGCGTACATGCAACGGGTGTTCGTAAGCTTGGTACCATTTTTCCATATCATGATCCCAACTATGGAAACTTGCTTTACGCGGTTTGCGACCCTTTTTACCTGACGCTTTCCAGTTATCTAGCTCTTGATTATATTCTTTGTCGTAAACCGCTTGTAATGCACTTGGCAGTTCTTCGATAGCGATGCGATTCGGGAAACCTGCGAACGTACCATTTGTTCCCTGTATAAGATTGTGACGCGTGTAAGGCCTTGGGCTCGTGGTATCGTGCTGCACCATGATAGTACGTCCATTGGCGGTCTTGATGGTGCTAGTATTCATATCACCGGCGATAAACTTAAGCTGGTTGCGCTCATGATCCGCTGGAAAAGTTGCCTTAGCATATTGTTCACGTCCAAGCGCAGCTGAGCTCATCGAGGTAATGTAATCGAAACGGTCACCACGATTAATATTCATATATTGTGCTACTGGACCCAAGCCATGGGTTGGGTATAAATTACCATTGCGTTTAGTATGCCAATAGGTTCGCCATGAACCTGTCTTAGCGTCGATTTGTTTCATTTGCCCGCGTAAATCATGAATGTAAGCGGCTTCGCCGTGCAGTAAATCACCAAACAAACCTTGACGAACCATGTTTAATACCATCAACTCTTCACGGCCATAGTTAACATTTTCCAGCATCATACAGTTTTTCTGGGTACGTTCCGCGGTATCCACTAATTGCCAACATTCTTCTAACGTGGTCGCTGCCGGTACTTCAACAAATGCATGTTTGCCGCTTTCCATGGTTTCGACTGACATCCGAGTATGCCACTGCCACGGCGTAGCAATAATGACAATATCAATATCTTGACGGGCAAGCATTTCACGATAAGCATGTTCAGTGCCGGTATAGACATCAGGCTTGGCAAAACCTTGCTTTAAGACATAATCAACAGAGCGGTCGACCACTTTTTGGTCGGTATCACAAATCGCTTTAATTTCGACACCATCAAGGTGGCAATAGTGTTTTACATGACCAGAGCCCCGTTGACCAACACCGATAAAAGCAACTCGAACCACATCTAGCGGCGGAATCGTTAAGCCCATAACAGACTTACTTTGCGCCACTGGTATTGTTGCCCCTTTAGTTACTGATGCACTGGTACATCCAGCGACAACACCTGCCGCTGTGACAGCGGCAACAGATTTTATAAAACTACGTCGATCGATTTTTGACATAAATATTCCTTTATTAGATAACTGATATTGACCCTTACTGCCGATAGAGCTGCGCAGGTCGAAATGATTGAAAGGGCACATGCTCATGACCTTGTCGTTTGATTCACAAATTACAAGCCTAAAGCGACGAGGTTGATAGTGGAGCTTACTGAATCTGTAAATTCTTATCTATTAACCAACGGATCATTAACTAAATCGCTATAAGCTTTTTATTGCGCAACTAAACTGGCTCACTGATTAATTTCTAGCTTGCCTTTAACGACTAACTTAATAACGGAACTCTCCTTATCTGCTGCCTGAGCTGGTAATGCTATTTGCACGCCACGCTCATCTAATGTAGTTTTAAGGGCTGCGCCGCCTATTAGCCCGGCCGATAGAATCGTATTTTTAAGCCCAATAAGTTCAAGGTTCTTATTCTTGGGCCAATCCATCAAATGTAGATAGAGTATGGTATCGCCCTCGGCACTGATCTTTTGGGTGATTCGTCCATCAAATGACAGCTGATTAAATGGATTGGCTTGGGTTTGATAAATAGACTCGCCATACTTTTTTAACCATTTTCCAACGCCGCGTAAAGCAACGGCACTTTCAGTGGGAATGTGACCTTGTGCATCGGGTCCAACATTAAGCAACAGGTTGCCGCCCTTGGACACGATGTCAATTAATAAATGAATAACATCTTTACTGCTTTTCCACTTATTATCGTGATGCGAATAGCCAAATGATTCGTTCATGGTATGGCAGACTTCAAAAGACTGGCCTGGGAAACCCGTGGCGGGCACGCGTTTTTCGGGGGTGAAAAAGTCACCTTTGCGATTGTCTAAACCGTGCCAAAATCGATTATTGATCAGGATCTTCGGTTGTTTTTTACGAACGGCATCTAACAAACTGCGAGTTTGCCAAGACTGGCCCTGATATTTCTCTGATGAATAATCAACCCACAACACATCGACTTGGCCATAGTCACTCAGTAGCTGGTCGATGTGACCGTGCATATACTCGGTATAACGGCTATGTTTGGCATTTGTGGCCAATGGCCAATGTCGCATATGTGGCAAGGCATCGGGGTGCTGCCAGTCAATTAACGAATAATAATAACCTAGCTTAAGGCCATGTTTTTTCATCGAGTGACTATATTCGGCCACCAAATCACGCCCTGACGGCGAGATATTGGTAGAACTGGTGATTGGATTGCTTACTGAATAGGGCGCTTTGGCATTAAATAAGGTGTAACCATCATGATGCTTAGTGGTTAGCACCGCATACTTCATACCTGCATCTTTGGCAAGTTTAGCCCATTCGTCGGTCACACCTTGTGCTGGCTTAAACAGAGGCTTGGTGAGATTACCGTATTCTGGCTCGTCGACTTTAGCCCAAGTTCTTATCCACTCTGAATATAGTTCTTGGTGTTTTTTACCCGTGTTAGGGTTGGGCGGCCAATAACCTCCCGCTGGAGCATAAAGTCCCCAGTGAATAAACATTCCGAACTTGACATTGCTATGCCATGTTAAGCGTTGTTCTTTGCTTTGCGCCCAACCTGGGGAGCCTGCGTAATCCTGCAATTGAGCGTCATCGTTATCAACGCCATAGCTGGCGGCGCTAAAGCCAACTAGGAGTAGTAATACGTACATGTATTTTTTCATCAATCGATCCTTAAATAATAGTTGTGGCGATACTTGTCTATCGCATCGTTTTATTGCTACCAAGGGGAGCGCCCCAGAAATTGGGGCTATCGATTATTTTTACTGCCTCTATGGTTAAATCAGGGACACTAGCACCAGTGTAGAGAATGACCCACTCATCTTGTTTAAGATCCACGGTAGTGATGCCATTTGTCGTAGTAACAATAAATTCTCGTTGGCCACTAGCCTTGACTATTCCCGCCATACCAGTGTTAATTTGCAGCGGCTCACCCGCTAAACTTTCCACTCTGATAAAAGTCGTTTGACCCTTTTTTCGTTGAGCGCTAATTAAGAAAGCACCATCGGCCCTAAATTTATGCAGACTGATATCAGCCCATACATTAGGTACTGCCGGAAAAACGCGGATGACATCATTAAAACTTAACAGCATCATGTCCTGTATCGAGCGAGCGCCCATCAGCGGTGATTCAATCACTGGCGCGCCTTCAGAATACATGGTGTTGGCTTTTAAACCATAGGTGCCCGACAAGGTCTCGATTAAATGCTCTCTGGCTAAATTACCCTTGCCTTGCATCGCGCGCATCGACGCAATGGCAAACCAAGAATAACCTCTGAATGACGAATAGGCAGGGCTATCATCTGGTTTTATCCACTGCGCGATGGTTTGGTCAATTATCGGTGCTTGGGCCGCGTCGTCATAAGTATATTCGAAAAACGGATAAATCATAAACATATGTGACCAGTGACGATGTGGACTGGTGAAACGCTGGCCACTACCGATCATGAACCCCTCGCTAACATGTTTTGGATAGGGCGCTAGCTTGTTGAGTTTGCCCTGTTTATCGACACTAAAAATGCCATCATTAAAAATAGCATCGTTAAGATCTAAACGCTCTTTGCTGATTAACATCGCTTTGAGTATCCATTTTAAGATGGCCAAAGAATAAGTGGCATCTTTGGTCGGTGCGACGCCAGTTTGCGCTTGATACTCAGGGGAAGTACTCATTTTTAAATGATATAAACCATCAGCGCCTAACTCGATGTAATTAAATTTGAAATATTGATACGCACCTTTCATTAACGGCCACAATTTTTCTTTAAGCATGGCATCATCCATGGTTAAACGATATTGCTCCCAGACCAGATAAAGTGCGTAAGCTAAGTTGCCAGGTTCCTCTTCCTTACTTGCGACATTATCGAGCAGATTAGAGCCGGTCGCTCGACCTACCGCCAAACCATGACCCCCAGCAGTGAGGGCAAGGTTGTGTTTATAAGTGGTCAGGCCTTGCAGCAAGGAACCGCCAAGAACGCCATGGTTTGATGGCGCAAAGGGGCCATAGGTTGCCTGAACATTTAAGTTCCACCACGTACCCGGCCAGCCGGTGCCCGTATAAAACCACGGCCCCATTAAATCGATCACGGTTGGGCTATTACCACGGGTGGCTGAAGCCATTTTATACAGTTGCAACCAGTAAAAACTTTCCAATTTAGATTCTGGAAATGAGATAAAACTCTTTGGATAAAAGTTATGCCACCATTGACGATGACTCTGTTCTAACGCCGATAGCCCTGTATTTATCGCATCATTAACACTTTGCACTGCTTGATGTTTGGCCTGATCGACCGTGCCGGGATAGACATGCGCTTCGGAGATATAAATGACTTTTTTGCCATTTCCAACATCGATAATTTTCCAGGCAGTGGCCATTTCGCCATAACCGGTACCTTGGGTATTATATTTGCTACTTTCTGGCATTTGCTGAACACTAACCTCAACGCCATTTAGTGTCGATTGAAACTGCGCTGGATACGGGGTTGAATCGGCAAAGCCTTTCATGTTTTTTCTCGGCGTTTCAGACACATCATATTGCCAATGCCAGGTAAAATCCCTTTCATCACCGGTGGTGGTTATTTCCAGTACCATCACATCTTCAGTCGCATGAATAAAACTGCGCATCGCGAAGCTGCCCTTGCTGGTATCAATAACACCTTTAGTTTGCGCATTCCATAAGTCAATGCGAAAGCGTGCTGCTGTCGGTTTGCCCACATAATCAAGCAAGAATCGACCATTGGGCAGGCGAGGAAAACTTTTTAACGGTGAATTGCTGAGGTTGCGATGATCAGACCAATCGGCGCGACTCATTTCAAATTGAAGTTGCTTACCTTGCTGCCAAAAGATAGTACCCATCTGGCCATTGCCCATAAATGGGGCATCCCAATAATTACTTGGCGCTGTGGTCCAAATGGGGTCACTGCGCTCTAGAAACTGAGGCCAGTTGACTGATTCGGTGACATCGGCATAAATGCTACTGCACCACGAAAATATCAAAAAAGCTGAAATGTTAGTTGATATTTTGATCAACATTGAGGTAATCATAATAGTCCTATCATAAGTTATTTTTTGAAAAATATTTATTAAGCAACGATTGAGCAAGGAATTTTGTTGAAATCTATAAAGGAATAATAACAATCAGATTCACTAAGTGACCTTTTTTAAATGTGCCCCATTAATTACGCTGATTGATATAAAAAAGCCGCTATTATAAACGAATTGACAACGGCGGCTTTAGCTGTAGAAATAAAGGTCAACATTTATTTCTGTAACGGCTTAGTTCTTATCAGAAAATAAATTCCGACATTACTTAGAAAGTATAACGAACACCTGCACGGATTGTTCGACCGCCATGATAAATACTTGATGTAAGGTGATCTGATACTTTATCAATATCAATGTTACCTTGGCTTTGTGGAACCATGTAGTTTCGGGTATAGCTATCAAGTAAATCACTAACAGAGAATGTTACTTGCAGCTGTTCATTAACATCATAGTTGGCTGCAAATGCTAATGTGCTGCGAGTATCGGTGTAAACCATGGTACCAGCAAAGGACTTAGCACGCTTCACGCTAGGTGAGCGATGGTTATAAGCCAATCGAGCCGAAAAGTCTTCATTTTCCCAGAATAAAGTAGCGTTTAGGGTATGTTTTGAGGTGTTTTCAAAGTTCATACCGTCACGAACTAGATCTTCCTCTTCAGGATTCAAATCTTGCTCACTATCCGCATAGGTATAGTTTGCAGTAAAGCCTAGATATTGCAACGCACCCGGCAAGAAGTCATACATTTGGGTATAGCCCAATTCATAACCACTAATGTCTGCTGTTGCGTCGTTTAATTCTGTATTAAATTTAACATCCATACAGCCCCATTCAGCTACTGTTGCAGCATAAGATGCAGCTTCACCAGCTTGACTTAATGCTGTTTCACGATCAACCATACATGGCTCACCCGTTAACAAGTTAGGAAATTCTTGCTCCACGACAGTCTTATAGGCGAAAGTATCGATACTTTTCTGATAATAAGCAGCAGAAAGCACGCCAGTCTCGTTAAAGTACCACTCTAAAGACAAATCAAAGTTGGTTGAGGTAAATGGGTCAAGCGATGTTGAACCGATACGACCTGTGGGGTTAGAAACGGCACTGACCGATACACCTGGAACTAAGCTGCTCATTGGTGGACGAGCTAGGGTTTGAGATGCTGAAGCACGTAATAATAAATCATCAGAGAATTCGTAACGTAGATTCAGGCTAGGCAAGAAATTATCATAGCTGTTAGTTTCAGTATAGCTATCAAGTGGAAACTCAACTTTAGTCCCTGACAATATTGCATCTGGGTGTAAATCAGCATAAGGCGTACCGTTAAATGAAGCGTCAGGATGGAAACTCATTGAACCAGAAGATTCGCCCGCCACTTCAGTATGCGCATAACGGACACCAAAATCACCAGAGAGTGCGCCTGATTCAAAATCAAATTGCAAGTAAGCACCATATGTTTTTTCAGTAACCTCCCAGTTTGAAGGTTTATGTGGTGAAACGTCTAATGAAGTCGCTTTCTCGTCTGAGAAAAAGTCAAACAACTCTTGACGGTCTGGGACCATCCAACCTCTAGAAAGTTCATCAGGACCAATGCCACCTAGGAATCCGGTGCCAACATTGTTCAGAGTAAATCGTGGGTCATTAGGCGCTAAATATGATGCACCGCCGTCTTGTGGAAATGCATAAGAACCAAGATCTTTTTTACCTACTTTTGCACGATCTGTGTACTTAACACCGACATGAACAGCCGTGATCGGACCTAGTTCCAACGAGAGGTTTGACGCATCAAAGTAAGCAGCTTGCTTACTGTCATTCATTTCAGAGTAGTTATCTTTAAATTGTCTAACACGGAATCCAGAGAATGAATTATATGGGTCGTTTGCTGCACAACCTTGGCCTACAGGTAAGTTAACTTCAGCACCTTTAGCAATATAAGCACCACAATGCTGTCTTGGGTCACTCATGTCGACACCAGATGCTATCAAGGCTTCAACCTGCTCTTGATATGACACACCTTTCGGCAAGTTATTGGCAAATACGATGTCCTGTAGATGATTTTTACGTAACGAATCTGAATGACTCACCTTGCCATGTAATTCCCAATCACCAACTACGGTGGTAAAATCCAAGCCTAGCGCTAAAGTATCAACGTTGCCGTCACTTTCAGAGGTTGCTGCACTCATTGAGCTCATCGATACCGGATCATACCATTCAGCAATATCGCCACGCGCATCGATGAAGGTATAGCCTGCAAGCTTACCTTCACCAACACTGCCACCCGGCGCACCCGGCGAGAAGAAGTTAAGTGTGCTGTCTAGCGACTGGCTGGAATACATAGCATCGAAACGAATGTCTGTGTCATCATCCGGTTGGTACTGCAATGTAATATTTCCGCCCATTTTAGTTTCGTCATAAACATAATCATTATAGCGAGTAGAAAAATAAGTGATGCTCTCTACGTATTTTTCTGCATCGGCTTCAGTCATGATATCACCAACAGCTAACCCCTGACTTTGATCTAGAAAATTACCAGTTTCCTGAGAGCGGCCGCCAGAAATTTTTGACGATCTCGCCCAATCCCAACTTTCGAATTGATCACTTTCTACATTATCATTAGGGTCATAAAAAAATGAGCCCGCAAAACCAAACTTATCATCATCTGATTGCTGCACCGTTGATACTACAAAACGAGGCGTGGTACTGCCAGATAAATCATTATGGCGTGTTTCGGCACTAATAATGGTTTTGCTTTCACCCTGTGCAAGTGGCGCAATAGAGCTTAAGTAAATATTGCCGACAAGCGAACCTTCTTCGTCTTTGGCACGAGCGCTTTTAATGACTTCAATTTGTGACAAAACGTCTGCAGAAATAATGCTTAAATCAACAGCCTGACTACTTAAACCACTGGTCAAAGGAATGCCATTGATAAAAACTTGATTGAGTTCTGGTCGCATACCGCGTACTGAAACAACAGTTCCTTTACCTTGCTCACCTTCGGCGCCATTTCCGGTAGGATTAGCATCAATAGAAATACCAGGAATACGTTGCATCGCAGCACCGATGGTTTCATCAGCTGATTTACCGATATCTTCAGCAAAATATGAATCAGATATTTGCTCTGAGCCTTCTTTCATATTACGCGCATTGATTAAAGAGCCACGCGTACCAGTAACGCTAATCACTTCAACTTCATTTTCTGTTTCAGAATTTTTATTTACTTCAGCAGCAGTAGATGTCATCGATGCCATTAGCGGCAATAAAGCCCCTGCTGCATATAAGTATCTGTTGCCCCACATAGCCTTAATTAGTTTTGTATTTTTTAATTTCATGACAAGTTAAAACCTCTTTTAGTTATAGTTTCATAATTCGTGTTTGTGTTCATCATATTTTTCATAAGTGACCATATTTCCATCAAGCACAACCAGAAGATAATACACGGAAACTTTCCTGTCAACGGAAAGTTTTCTATTTATTGTGTTTTTATTTGAATTAACTTATAACTATTAACGGAACTGGCGATAGCGCCTAAGTAGCCGACAATCTTGTCCAAACTCATAGTGAATTATAAATAAAAAACCAGATAAACAACGATTTCCTATTGATTTACAATTAGTTAAAAACAAATCAAGAGGTTTTATATGCCAACACATGAGGAAGGGGAATTATGAATCACGAAATATTTATCAAGACTAACAGCCTGTTAACTTGAATATTTTTTCCATAATTAGCCATATGTCATTTACTTTGTGATGATTTTTATAATCAAGAATTAATCCTTTGTCATCCTGTAAATATAACGCTAAACAATATTTCATATGTTTACTTTTTAGCAAATTCATATACCTAAACAAATCAACTATAAAATTCCAAACCAAGAAACAACATTCAAACACAGAAAATTAACGCAAAAAGGAAAATTTCCATTGATATGGAAATTAAACTTAGGTACAGTGGCTAAGGATGGGAAATAAAATAGGTTAATTCTATGACTTTGATAGAAAGACATGCTGATATAGTTCAGCTTTTAGAGCACACCGGAAACGTATCTGTTGCAGAGCTTGTTCACAATCATCATGTGTCAGCAGTTACAATCAGACATGACCTGAACTTATTGGCAGATAGAGGCTTGTTGATACGCACTCGTGGAGGGGCGATCAAACAAACTAGATTAACGAAAGCTCTTTCAATAAAACCATCCAAAAAACAAAATTATACGCGACACCAAGCCTTAGCTCTCGCTGCAGCAAACCACATCAAAGACCAAGAATCTATTATTTTACCTTCAAGCGACATCATTGAAGAGGTAGCAACTTTGTTAGGAAATAATTCCCAGCTAAGAGTTTTAACAAATGGGCTTAATGTGGTCACCGAATTGATTGCAAAAGATGATTTCGAAGTCTTAGTCACTGGCGGTACCCTATGCCATCAATCAAAGTCTTTTATAGAACACAACGCTGTAGATAACTTAGATCACTATCATTTCGATAAAATTTTACTTGATATAGATGGTTTTGATATCGCAGCAGGAATAACAACTAGCTCTATTCAACTGGCAAATTTGTACCGGAAGATGTGCAGTATTTCATCTGAAATCATCATAGTTACTGACTCCTCAGAATTGAAAAAATGTGGCTGTCATATTATTAGCCCAATTAACAAAATCAGTACATTAATCACTGACAGTGCTATACCCGAAAATTACAAAAACTCACTAACTCAGGCCGGCATTAAGGTGGAAGTTGTTACTTAATAGTAATCATTTCGCCATTGAACATTGAACACATAGGAATTAAAAATGAATAAAATATCTAGCATTATTAAAGCTAATCGTAATGGCGAAAAACAAGGAGTTTATGCCGTTTGCTCTGCACACCCTTTAGTTATTGAAGCAGCGATAGAGCAGGCCAAACAGGACAATTCTCCTTTACTTATTGAAGCAACGGCCAACCAAGTAAATCAGTTTGGTGGTTATACAGGTATGTTACCTGCTGACTTTTTGGCGTTTATTGGTCAAATCGCTGACGATTTAGATTACCCCAGAGAAAATATAATTCCTGGTGGTGATCATCTAGGACCAGTCTGCTGGGTTAGTGAAACGGCCGAACAAGCCATGGTGAAAGCAAGAGACCTTATCGCTAGTTATGTTGCTGCCGGCTTTAAAAAAATTCACTTAGATACCAGCATGAGTTGTATAGACGACCCACAATGCTTACCCGATGCTGTAGTTGCTTGGCGAGCCGCTGATCTTTGCGCTGTGGCGGAACAAACTGCGATAAAAACATTCGGACAGTCAGACCTGGCTTATGTAGTGGGTACCGAAGTACCTCCTCCCGGTGGTGCAACCGAAGAAATAGCAGAACTTGAGTTAACTTCAACAGAACGAGTAGAAGAAACCTTACGTTTGCATCAAAGTGAGTTTTACAGTCTCGGGCTAGAAGATGCTTGGAATCGAGTTATTGGCCTAGTTGTTCAGCCTGGTGTTGAATTTGATCATACCAGCCTTATCGACTATCACTCTGAAAAAGCACAAGCATTAAAAAGCGCTATTACTCGTTATGAAAATATCGCTTATGAGGCACATTCTACCGATTATCAAAATGTTCAAGCTTATATCAACCTTGTTCAAGACCATTTTGCCATTCTCAAAGTGGGTCCGCAACTTACCTTTGCCATGCGAGAAGGGTTATTTGCCTTAAGTTACATTGAAGATGAGCTGATACCAGCAGAGCAGCGCTCTTATTTACGTGAAATTTGTGAACAAGAAATGCTGGAATCAACAGGTAATTGGCAACGATTTTATCCGGTCCCAGTAAGTAAAGGCACACTTTACCGACGTTATAGCTACAGTGATCGCATTAGATATTATTGGCATTTACCGCGTATAAAGAGTGCCATTAATCAACTATTCATTAACCTTGACCAAATTGATATTCCTTTGCCTTTAATTAGTCAGTTTTTACCTGAGCAATATCGTGCTATTCGAAATAATGAACTCGAAAGTAATGCAAAAACACTAGTTAAAGCAAAAATAAAGCAAGTAACCGAGCTATATGCGCAAGCCTGTTGGAAACAATAGCCCCTTTAGGTTATCAATAATTCAAATTCAAGTAAGGAAGTACAATGTCAGACTATTTAACCTATGACACCGATTTTTTAAAATCTCAAAACGGCTATTGGACCGCTAAAGAAATATGCCAACAACCTAATATTTGGCGGCAGGCAGCAAATAACATTACGGCTAAACGGCTCGAGCTAAACAACTGGTTAATGCCGGTATTGTCTACCCCTAACCTACGTATCATCTTAACGGGTGCTGGTACATCCGCTTATGTCGGTGATGCTATTGTTGCTCACCTTAGCCAGGAAACATGTCGTGTCTTTGAAGCCATAAGCACAACGAATATTGTCAGTAATCCGCAACAATATTTGCTTAAGAAAACACCGACCTTACTTATTTCTTATGGACGTTCAGGAAACAGTCCAGAAAGCGTTGCAGCTATAAAACTTGCCGATCAGGTATTAGATAATTGTTATCACTTAATCATCACATGCAACCCTGAGGGTGAGTTAGCTGACTACGCAAATAAGCAAGAGCGTGCTTTCTCATTATTAATGCCTCAAGGGACTCTCGATCAAAGTTTTGCCATGACAAGTAGTTTTACCTCTATGTTGCTCAGTACCTTGTGTATTTTCACCCCTGATGCCGAACAAGTTGAGACGGCAGCACTCTGGTGTGAAAACTTCCTTGAAAATAACTTGGCTTCAATAAAAGAAATAGCTAAAAGGCCAACGCAACGTCTGGTCTTTTTAGGAGCTGGTGGTTTACAAGGAATCGCCCGAGAAGCTGCACTTAAGGTATTGGAATTAACCGCAGGTAAAGTACTCAGCTATTTTGAGAGCCCTTTAGGTTTCCGTCATGGCCCTAAGTCCTTAATGGATAACACCACCGAGGTTATCTTCTTCTCATCAAGTGATAGTTATACCAAGTTGTATGATCAAGATTTACTGGCTGAATTAGATCGAGATAATCAGGCTCTGGCAATCACGATTTTAGATAAAAACACGTTCAATCATAAGACTGAGTTAAAGGATGTTTGGGCCAGTTTACCGTATATATTATATTGCCAAATTTTAGCCTTTTATAAATCCATAGATTTACATATCACCCCGGATAATCCTTGCCCGACAGGTGAAGTAAATAGAGTAGTACAAGGGGTAACTTTATACCCTATTGAGATAGATTAAGAGGTAACGCAATGAAAAAGTCGACAAGCGATAATACGATATCTTATGGACTTGATATTGGCGGCACTAAGATGGAGATGGCTATATTTAATAGTGAACTTAAATTAATTGATAGTTGGCGGGTAGCGACGCCTACCGATGATTATCAACTATTTCTCCAAATCGTTGCCAAGTTGGTAATTGATGCCGATATCAAGTGCAATAACAAAGGCAGCCTGGGTATAGGTATGCCGGGTGTTATTGATAAACATGGTCGAATAAAATCAGCGAATGTGCCCTGCTTAACCGGTCGTCATATCGTTGAAGACCTTAAATCATTGTTAAATAGAGAATTGATTATCGCCAATGATTGTCGATTGTTTGCCTTATCAGAAGCCAATGGCGGTGCTGGTAATCAACATAAACGTGTCTATGGCGCTATTCTTGGCACTGGTGCTGCTGGCGGATTTTGCATTAATGGAGAGCTGTGTCAAGGCAGCAATAACATTGCTGGCGAATACGGCCACCTTGGCACATCGGCATTATTACTTCAGCGCTATAATTTACCCATTCGCCCTTGTGGGTGTGGCTTACAAGGCTGTTATGAAAGCTATATTGCCGGCCCTGGTCTCAGCTGGTTATGGCAGTTTTTTCTTGGTGAAACGGCCACAAGTAAAAATGTAGATACTTTTGATTTTGTAGAACAATTACGTGCCAATTCGTCCATAGCAAAAAAAACGTTTACTTGTTATATGGACATATTAGGCGCTGCATTTGCGTCGCTGGTTCTCTATTATGATCCAGATGTAATAGTTGTTGGCGGTGGTCTATCTCAAATAGATGAAGTCATTGAATCGCTACCTGATGCCATCAATAAACATTTATTCCAAGGTGTAGAGTCTCCACAAATACGTCGCGCAATTTTTGGCGATTCAAGTGGTGTTCGTGGCGCAGCAATCGTTGGGAGGCAAGATGTCATCAATAAATAAACTACCTCAAAGAATACCGTCTAGATATTACTTACACCCTAAACAAACTTTTACCCCTGAGGGGATAAAAGCAAATATCTATATCCTTATCGATGCAGGTAAAATTACCGAGCTAACTGAAGCACCGGCAGAGGACATTACAATTTTCGAGTTAAGAGAATGCCGTTTACTGCCTGGTTTAATCGATTTGCATATTCATGGTAGAGAAGGCTGTGACATCATGGATGCTAAACGCAGCTCCATTGAAACGATCTCGACATCCTTGGCCAGACATGGCGTTATTGGCTTTTTAGGGACGACGGTTACGTCAACCTGGGACATTACCTTAGCGGCTTTCACTGCTATTGGCGAAGCTTATCATAACCAACCTGCCGGTGCTTTAGTCTTAGGAGCTTATAACGAAGGGCTATTTTTTACTGAAGATCATAAAGGTGCACATGATGAAAAATACTTTCTGCCCTTAGGTAGAGAAAATATTGACGCCATTATTGATGTCACTCAAGGCGCGCTAAAAGTTGTCGCCTTAGCGCCAGAGCTGCCTGATTCTGAAGATATCATTCGTTACCTGAACAGTAAAAAAATTAAGCCTATGCTGGGGCATACCAATGCAGATTACCAACAAACCTGTGACGCTATACATGCTGGAGCCTGTGGCGGAGTACATGTTTTCAATGGCATGAAAGGTATCCACCACAGAGAGCCGGGGTGTGCTGGCGCGGTATTACTGGCTAAAGAGGCTTACGTTGAGGTAATCGCTGATGGTGTTCATTTACACCCAGCCATTTTAGACTTGATTTACCGCCTAAAGGGCCCTAAGAAAATGAGCTTGATCAGCGATTGTATCGTTGCCGGTGGTTTAAGCGACGGTACATACCAGCTAGGTATGCTTGATGTAGATGTGAAAAATGGCGTTGCCCGTACCAAAACAGGTTCCCTTGCCGGTAGCACACTCACCTTAGAAGTCGCCATTAAAAATATAATTGAATTAGCTAACATTCCCCCATTAGAAGCGGTGCATATGGCAAGTTTAATACCGGCTCAATTTTTAGGGTTAGATGACAGTTTAGGCAGCATCATCTTAGGTAAAAGAGCTTGTTTAACACTTGTTGATGATAATTATCAAGTCATGGCAACCATCATAGATGGCAAGGTTGTTTTTTGCGATGAGCAGGTGCACCGAGCTTTTAACTCGTAAATACGGCAATAAAGATGTCGTTACAAATTTAAATAACAAGTAGGTAAATATGAAAACAACCAAACTAGTAGCCGTTATTCTTGCCGATGGTTTTGAAGAAGCCGAAGCCGTAGTCTTTATTGATATATTACGCCGATTGGAAATTGATGTTGATGTTCTTTCTACGGTGGAAACGAGTCAGCTTAACTCATGTTTCGGTACCAAAATATCTGCCGATTATACCTTGGCAGAGAAATTCAATCAGACCTATGACGCAGTAATGATGCCGGGCGGCCCACAAGGCACCGACAACTTATCCGCGAATAGCCAGGTAATTGCCTTTCTCGAACGCCACATTAGCTTAGGAAAGTATATTTGTGCTTTATGTTCTTCAGGGGCAAAAGTACTGGCAGCTAATAATTTATTGCAAGGCAGGAATTATACTACTGGCGGCGATTTACAGAAAAATTTCACCGATGGTAATTTTGTCGATCAAAAAGTAGTTATCGACGGTAACTTTGTTACCGGTAAAGGCCTAGGTGTTAGTTTTGAATTTTCTTTCACCGTAGCAAAATTATTGTTAATCGAACAGCAGCACGAAGTGGACTGGCAAGCAGAGCACATTTATTTGGATAAATGGCCTCTTTAAGATCATGTGAAAATTACCAAGTTTTATTACCCTTCTATTGGAGTACTCATCATGAGCCAATCAAAGTTTGTTTTACTGAATAACGCAGATAATGTCTTAATCTGTTGCCAACCCACAAATCTAGGGGAAACCGTAGACATTGATGAACAACAATACAGCCTACCTACTGACATAGACGTTGGTCATAAAATCTCGCGCGAAAATTTAATAGCAGGTCAAAAAATTATTCGTTATGGCGTTCCCATAGGCTCAGCCACGAGCAATATAGTTATTGGCGAGCATATTCACTTACATAACATGAAAAGTGATTATTTACCTAGTCATACCAGACAAAGTATTACTGGAGAATAAGATGAAAGCATTTTTAAGAGCTGATGGTCGTAAAGGCATTAGAAACACCGTTGTTATCGCTTATTTAGTAGAGTGCGCTCACCATGTGGCTAAAAGCATTGTTAATAAAATTGATCATGACGATGTTCAGTTAATTGGCTTTCCCGGCTGCTACCCCAATGATTATTCACTACAGATGATGGAAAAGCTTTGCACACATCCAAATGTCGGTGGTGTCGTAATTGTGTCTTTAGGTTGTGAAGGCTTTAATCGTGAAAAACTTAGCCAAACGATTATTGATAGTGGTCGCCCTGTCGAAACATTGATTATTCAAAAGTGTGGAGGTACAAAAAGTACGATTGATTTAGGGTTAGATAAAGCTTCTACTATTTTAGCAAGTATCACTGATGTTGAACGCGTTGAACTACTCACCGCTGACTTAGTGATAGGCACTATTTGTGGCGGCTCAGACGGTACCAGTGGCATTAGTGCTAACCCTGCTGTGGGTGTTTGTTTCGATATTTTACTCAAAGAAGATGCCACCTGTATTTTTGAAGAAACCGGGGAATTAATTGGCTGTGAACACATCATGGCTAATAGAGCAGAATCACCTGAGTTAGGACAAGCGTTAATAACTTGTGTAGAAAAAGCTGAAAAGTATTACACCAAGATGGGCTATGGCAGCTTTGCACCAGGTAATGCCGAAGGTGGCTTAACCACTCAAGAAGAAAAGTCCATGGGTGCTTACGCTAAATCAGGCTCATCAGAGATTAATGGCATAATTAAGCCCGGCGATGTTCCACAAAAGAAAGGTCTGTACTTAATGGATGTTATCCCTGATGGCGAGCCAAAATTCGGTTTTCCTAATATTTCTGATAACGCTGAAATCGTTGAAATGATCGCCTCTGGTGCATTAATGATCCTCTTTACCACTGGTCGAGGCTCTGTTGTCGGCTCAGCCATATCGCCAGTGATCAAGATATGTGCAAATCCTGAGACCTATCAAAACTTGAGTGAAGATATGGATGTTAATGCTGGCAGCATCATCGAAGGTAATTCAACCATAAAAGACGTTGGTAAAGATATTTTTCAACAAGTACTTGATATTGCAAGTGGTGCTAAAAGTAAATCGGAAGCCTTAGGTCATAAAGAGTTCATTTTGACCTATAAAACCTTCGAAACTACAGGTACATCTAAATCGAACGATGCTATAGGTCCATCTTGCCTAAGGTAAAGATAAATAACTAAGACAGTTACTAAATCATTATTAAATTTATATATAGCAGAACGATATTATTATACAGGTGAACTAGGGAAAACGGGTTTAACATTAACGAAGATTTAGATATTAAATTACCTTCATATGAGCTTGTAGATATTCGAACAGGTGTAACAAGCGAAAACTTATCTGTCTCATTATATGTTCAAAACTTATTTGACGACAAAGTTTTCTACACATTACGTAGGGAAGGACTATTCTTTGAAACTTTCCCAACTAATCGCCCTAGAACAGTTGGTATTAATATTTCATACAGCTTTTAGCACAAATTACCCTCGCCAAATAGAGTTAAGGCTAAAATAAGCTTTAACTCTCATCTATTAGCACTTTATTACGCTCAAGATTAGTATTTTAGCCAGTATGATTTTTAATTATTAAAGATAGTCACAAACTTAATTCCCGACTGACACCAACAGTTGTCATGCTCTAATTAAGCTTGTGACTAGAAAGCAAATATCAATCAATTTACCCACTAAAAACTTAATAAAGTTTGTGACTAAAAAATCAGTAAATAACATCCAAGTTCCTTATCAACCCCTAACCGTAATCTGATGTGTTAAATTGCATCAACATTTGATCCTATAGCTCTGAAAACTGACCCGATGAAATCAATTGTACCTCATTAAAACTTAGATCAAATATCAAAATAGGTGGAACAATATTCACTGCAATTAACCGGTCTAAGTGGATCACTTTTGGATGCAGGTTAACAAGTCACCTTGAAACCATTAATTAGTTAATCAGCCTTTATATATTCCTTTCTAAAAGTGTAAGGGTACAATTTTAGCTTATTGTGTTTGCTTACCATGATAGTGATAATCTGAAAAAGTATCTAAGGAGGTTTCATTGATTTCGGTGAAGTAAGCAAAGC
>Ga0105358_10000016_pt1 | contig 59054 bp, 46 predicted proteins | sample GOMGulsemesocosm_5_FD_83509 | JGI IMG/M metagenome (GOLD analysis project Ga0105358, IMG submission 83509) | Methane-oxidizing microbial communities from mesocosms in the Gulf of Mexico - GOM15C Gulf of Mexico | ecosystem: Environmental > Aquatic > Marine > Cold seeps | place: Gulf of Mexico... | reverse complement strand
TAAGTATTGAAAAAGATGTAGTTGTTGTAAGTAACTTAAATGCAGGATTTAAAGATTCTACATTCTTAAATGGTACACAAGACGTTACAGAAATAGATGCAGATTCACATGATACATTAATTGATAGTATAAAATGGGGAGACTCTGCTCAATCAGGTTATAATTTAGTTGATAATAGTGACTTTACAACTGCAAGTGGTACAAAAGTTGATACAAGTGATATCTTTGAACTAGGAGAATTCACTCATGAGAACTGGACTCTTAATCGAGGTGATTCACTACTAGATACAACAACAATTACAATGAATATGGATGTTGTTATAAATGGTAATGTAGTTAAAATTGATTTTGATGTTCTTCTTGATCATACAGAAACTACAAATGTTGGTGATGACATTGCTGATAGAGATATTATTTCATTACCTACGCAAGATATAGAAGTTAATATTGCAGGACAGGATTATGTATTTACTCTTGAAGGTTTCAAAGATGAAGATGGTAACTATGTAAAAACAATTTACACAAATGAAACTGAAGATAATACATTCGGTATTTTTGCAAGTATTAAACCAACTGGTGAATTACCATCTGTTGATGGTAATGTTTGTACTGAAGCGGGAGCTGATGGCTTAGATAAAATTATATGGGGTGATTTAACTAGCCCTTATGGAACAATGACAGTTGATGAGAATGGAGCATATAAATTTGTTGTAAATCAAGCAACAATGGATACTCTTGAAGATGGAAAAGATTTAACTCAAAGTTTCACATATACAATAATTGATAAAGACGGTGATGGTTCAACAAATACTATAACTATTAACCTTAATGGAGCAGAAGTTGTTAATACTCCACCAGAAGCAGAAGATAGACATATTGATATAGATTGTGTATCCGAAACAAAAGTAACAAATTTAGCATTTGTTGTTGATGTATCTAGTAGTATGAGTGATAAAGATTTAGCATTAACAGAAGATGCTATTAAAAGCTTGATCTCTCAATATGATGGGAAAGTTAATGTTAACATTATCCAAACTTGGGGTGGTGATGGAAGTAATGGTCAGGGTTTATCTTTAACAGGATGGAATGATGAAAATGTAAATGTTAATTTATTAAATAATAAATCAGGTACTGATTTTGATCAAGGTCTGACAGCTACAGTTGATGCATATAATAATACGCCAGAAGATGGAAATAACGTAGTATATTTCTTTGCTGATGGTAATACATATAGTAGTTATGAAACAAGTTTAAATGCATATTTACCAACATGGAATCAATTTATTGAAGATAAAGATGTTGAATTACATACAATAGGTGTAAATGTTGGTCAATTAGATGATCTAGATAAAATAGCACAAGCTAGTGATATTGATCCAATATATGTAAGTGATATTATAAATTTACCAGATGTTGTATCTACTTTAGTACCAACACATGAGGTAGTTGAATTCACATTAGAAGATTTTGTTACAGATTTAGAAGATGATGCAAATTCTACTATTGTAAAAGTTAAAATTATATCTTTACCAGAAGATGGAGTGTTATCTGTAAATGGTAACCCTGTACAAATTGGTGATGTTTACGATGAAACTAGTGCAATTAAATATACTCCAAATGATAATATTGAAGATACACTATATGGAACAACATCAGATCAAGGTACATTAGCAGAATGGGGAACTATTACAAATGGTGTATTAACAAGTACTGATGGAGCTATCACAGTAAATGGATATAGTGGAACAGATGAAGTTGGTGTAGGTTTTGCAAGTGAGAATGATAATAATCACCATGATGGATTAGGACTAGGTGTAATTGGATCTACTGATAACGATCAAATAGAGTTAGAAGGAAATGAAAACTTAGTATTTACATTTAATAGTGTTGTTTCTAATGCAGTGTTTGGATTAGCATCATTAGGTGGACACTTTACTGAAGGAGCTTCGCAAGATGCATTTGCACACTGGACAGCATATAAAGATGGAGTAATTGTTTCAGAAGGTGATGTAAAACAAAGTACTGATGATTCAAATAATACAACAAATACATTTACTGTTGATACTGAGTTTGATAGAATTGATTTTACAACAGTAGCAAATGTAAATTCAAATTATTCAGTTCAATATATGAATATTGATTATAAAGTTGATGATTCATTTGACTATATTGCAATTGATTCAGATGGAAAAGAATCTGAAGTAGCAACAGTAACATTTGATATTGATACTACAGGCGAGTGTCATATTAGTGCTGAACCAAAAGTTCAAAATATACCAGATGCAACAATATCAATAGTTGAAATTCCTACTGAACCATGCATTACAATAGACCACGGTATTTCACATGTAAAATATTTCCTAAGTGATGGAACAACAGCAAAAATTGATTATGCAGATAATACTGATATTAAAGACCCAAATGACCCAACTAAATTTATTGAAGAAATAGAAAGATTAACTGGGGCTAAAGTTGTTGATTATTATATTAAAGCATCAACAAATGTTTATACAGATGATGGCGATTTCTATGCTACATTTGATAGAAGAGGAAAAGAAATTACTGACCCTACAACAAATCAAGTAACTTCTGGACAAACTTATTCATATGGAATTATTACTAATACTATTTATGATTTTAATAATTCTGTATTTGAATATAAAATTAATGTTGAAGCAAGTATAAATGATGTTAACGATGAAGAATCATTAACAGTTATAATTAATGTTCCAAATGATGCAATATTAAATGAAGGAACAAATAATGGGGATGGTACATGGAGTTTAGATGTAAATAATAGTGATTTATTTACAACAGAATTAACATTAACATCTCAAAGTGAGATTAATATAGATGAAGTTACATTAAAAGTTATAGCAACAAATGACGTGACAAATGAATCAGTTATTAATGAAACAGATACAAATGATCAAAACGTGTTATCATTTACTGATGATTCTATTGATTTAGAAAATATTTCACTATCTAATAAAATTGAAGAAATTTCTTTAGAAAATGGAATAGCTCAAACTTTAAAACTTGATTTAGAAGATGTTGTGGATTTAACTGATGATTCAAATGAATTAGTTATCACAGGTGATAACGAAGATAAAGTTGATCTTGATGTTAATGAATGGAATAATTCAGGAAAAGAAGAAGTTGATGGTGTAAATTATAATGTTTACAACGGAACTGGAGCTAACTCAACGATTAAACTATTAATTGAAGATGATATAGACATTATCTAATATTTAGAATAACAATAGAAGTAAATAGATTTAATCTATTTACTTCTTTCTACTTTTTTTATTCCCCTTATACATTACTCAATAACAATAAAATTACTTACTTATATAATAATATCTTGAGTTTATTTAGTTAAAATATCTTATGAGACAAACAAGATTAGATGACTTTCTAGAATTAGAAGAACATAATAAAGAATTAGAAAAAAAGATACAAGAAGAAGTAGCTAAAAATAGAGCAAAAGATAAGCTAATGTTTCAGCAATCAAAACTTGCCTCTATGGGTGAAATGTTAGGTAATATTTCTCATCAATGGCGTCAACCTTTAACGGAAATGTCTTCAATTTTTCTTCCAATTGAAGCTAAGATAAGTATGGATATCCCTTTAGATAATAAAGAAATATTAGATTCAATTCAAAAACTAAATGACCTTACAAAATATATGTCAAATACTATTGATGATTTTAGAAACTTCTTTGCTAAAGATAAAGAAAAAATATCTTTTGAAATTTTAGAACAAATCAATTCAACAGTAAATATAATAAGTAGTAGTTTAAAAATACATGATATTAAACTTGATATTATCATTCAAAAAAATACAGTAATGTCCGGTTATAAAAATGAATATTCTCAAGTTTTAATAAATATTATTAATAATGCAAAAGAAATTCTAGTACAAAGAAAAATAGATAATCCAAAAATAAAAATAATAATAAGTGAAAATAAAAGAGATATTATCACTAAAATAGAAGATAATGCAGGAGGAATAAAAATCACTCCTATAGAAAAAGTATTTGATCCATTTTTTACATATGAAAAGATAAATGGTTCAGGTATTGGTTTATTTATGTCCAAACTAATTATTGAAAATAATATGAATGGAAAACTAGAGGTTTCAAACAATCATGAAGGTGCAGTTTTTACAGTTATTATCCCTAAATACTAGAAAAAAAACTGCTTCATATTGTATTTAATCAATTTTAGATATAATCTCAAAAATACAAATAACTCATCAAATAAATAGGATAATTATGTCAAAACAATTATTACAAAAACAAGCAGATACAATTAGATTTTTAGCAGCAGATATGGTACAAGCAGCAAACTCAGGACACCCAGGTGCACCTATGGGTTTAGCAGACATTGCAACAGTTTTAAGTAAACACTTAAACGTAAATCCAGCAAATGAAAAATGGTTAAATAGAGATAGATTAGTATTCTCAGGTGGTCATGCAACTGGTTTAGTTTATTCTTTATTACATTTATGGGGATTCAATGTTGCTTTAAGTGATTTAAAAAACTTTAGACAAACTAACTCAAAAACACCAGGTCATCCAGAATATGGACATACTCATGGTATTGAAATTACAACAGGACCATTAGGTCAAGGTATTGCTAATGCTGTAGGTTTTGCATCAGCTGCAAAATATTCACAAAATACTTTAGGTACTGATGTTATTAATCATAAAGTTTACTGTTTATGTGGAGATGGAGATTTACAAGAAGGTATTTCTTACGAAGCAACTGCAACAGCAGGACATTTAAAACTTGATAACTTAGTAATTATCTATGATTCAAACTCAATTACAATTGAAGGTGATACTTCATTAGCATGGTCTGAAAATGTTAAGAAGAGATTCCAAGGTATTGATTTTGAGGTTATCGAAATTGATGGTCATAACTTTGATCAAATTGAAAAAGCATTTGTACAAGCAAAGGTTGCTACTAAACCTGTAATGATTATTGCAAAAACTGCAATTGGAAAAGGTTCTGTTTCTATGGAAGGTTCACACCATGCACATGGTGCTCCATTAGGTGAAGAAGATATTGCAGCTTCAAAAACAAAAGCTGGATTTGATGCTTCTGAAAAATTTATTGTTCCTGCTGATGTAAAAGGTGCTTTTGATAAATTAATTGTAGGTTCTGTTGCAGAAAATGAATGGAATGATTCTTTAAGTACTGATGCTAAGGCTAAAATTGAAGAGTTACAAAATCCTAATTATGATGCAGTTGAATATCCAACTTTCGAAGCTGACACTAAAGTAGCTACAAGAGATTCAAATCATAAAATCTTAAATGCAATTGCAGCAGCAGTTCCAGGATTCTTAGGTGGTTCAGCAGATTTAGGACCTTCAAATAAAACTACATTAAAAGACGAAGGTGATTTTCCAAATGGAAGAAATATTCACTTTGGTATTAAAGAACATGCAATGGCAGCAATTGCAAATGCAATGAACCTTTATGGTTTATATAGAGTTTATTCTGCAACATTCTTTGTATTCTCTGATTACTTAAAACCAAGTGCTAGAATTGCAGCATTAGCTTCTATTCCTCAACACTTCGTATGGACTCATGATTCTATTGGTGTTGGTGAAGATGGACCAACACACCAACCAATTGAGCAATTATCTCAATTTAGAGCATTACCTAACTTCTATACATTCAGACCAGCAGATGCTACTGAAAATGTTGAATCTTGGAAAACTGCTTTAAAAATGAATGCTCCAACTGCATTTGTTTGTTCAAGACAAGGTTTAACTGTATTAAAAGATGAAAAAGAATTTGGTGAAGTTTCAAATGGAGCTTACTTACTTAAAAAAAGAGAAAATGCAAATATTACTATCATGGCTTCGGGTTCTGAATTAATGCTAGCATTACAAACTGCTTGTTCTCTAGAAGAAGAAGGAATTATTGCAAATATTGTTTCTGTTCCTTGTTTCGATTTATTCTTAGAGCAAGATCAATCTTATATTGATCAAGTAATTGATTCTAATACTCAAGTATTTGCTGTAGAAGCAGCTCGAGGTTTAGAGTATTATAGATTTGCAGACAAAGTTTATGGAATGGATACATTTGGGGCATCTGGTCCGGCAAATGATTTATTTGATGAATTTGGATTTACAATTCCTAAATTAAAAGCTAATATTATAGCTGACTTTAAAAAATAGTAATTATTTAACTATTTTAACTATGTAAATAGATGGGTTTTCCATCTATTTATTTTCTTTCTTAATCATCATTTTTATTTATCTTTAACAAAACTCCCATATAATATGTAAAAAATCATAGGAGAAGCCATGCCAATTGGATTTATAGGTTTAGGTAATTTAGGAACGGCAGTTGTTACAAGATTAAAAGAAGTGGGAGCAGAAGTTCTTACATATAATAGAACAAAAGAAAAAGCAATATCAAAAGGTTTTGATGTTGTTGATACTCCAAAAGAATTACTTAAAAAATGTGATGTTATATTTTTATGTCTTTTTGATTCTCCTGCAGTTGATAATATTTTACATATGGAAGATGGACTTTTATGTGAAGAGTTAAAAGGTAAAACTGTTATTGATTTAAGTACTCATCACTTTGAAGATGTTTTAGAAGTTCATAAGATTATGGAAGAGTTTGAAGTAAAATATTTAGAAAATCCAGTATTTGGAAGTGTTACTCCAGCCCTTGCAGGTGTATTGACTTTAGTTGCATCTGGAAAAAAAGAAGTTTACGATGAAGTGAAACCTCTTTTAGAAAAGATTGGAAAAGAGATCTTCTTCTTAGGAAAACAAGGAAGTGCAACAAAAATGAAGCTAATAAATAATCTTTGTTTAGGTTCATTTATGGCTACAATTGCTGAGTGTACATCTTTAGCAGAAGATTGTGAAATTCCAAAAGAAAAAGCCTTAGATATATTAGGAGTTGGTGGTGGAACATCTTTAGTATTAAATGCTAAAAAACAAAAACTAATAACTGAAAATTTCTCAGCTCATTTTTCTAATGATGCAATAAATAAAGATTTACATTGTTTACAAGATTTAGCATATAAAATGAAAAAGCCACTTTATTCTGCTGCAATTCCAAAAGAGTTGTTTTCTAAAATGAAAATGATGGGTAAGGGTGATGAAGATTTTTCTTCAATTTACCAGTTATTTAAATAGATTTATCTCTTATAAAAATCAATACATCAAGATATCTTGATGTATTGATTTTATTCTGCTATACTTCAAAAAATCAAAGGTGAACTAATGGATATTTTTTTAAAAACTACAAGTGCTTTAAATGATGAAACTAGAATTAAACTATTAAACTTTATGGATATTCATGGAAAATGCTGTGTTTGTGATTTAGAAAATTCTTTTGAGATGATTCAATCTAGGCTTTCTAGACACCTAAAAATATTAAAAGAAGCAGGATTTTTAAAAGTTGATAGAGAAGGACGATGGGCTTATTATTCTGTAAGGACTCCTCTTGATGAATTTAGAATCTCTGCAATTAAAGAGATAAAAACTTTAAATATAGACTTACCAAATTTAAAAAAGGCTTGTGATTAAAATGACTGAAACACTTTTTGTATATGGAACACTAATGCCAAACTGTCCAAATGGACATGTATTGGAAAATATTGTAGGAAAATTTATACCTGCAACGGTACAAGGAAATTTAAAAGATGCCGGATGGTCTGCATCTATGGGATACCCTGGGATTAAATTAAATGAAGATGGTAGTGGAGATACAATTCATGGGTTCTTATTTTACTCAAATAATCTAATTAATCATTGGGATAATTTAGATGAGTTTGAAGGTAGTGAATTTGAACGTCAAGAAGTTAATGTTGAACGATATGATGAACTCGATGTAGATACCTTTATTTATGTGCTTAAAGCTAGTGAGCAAGAAATAAAAGAAGATGAATTATGATACTTAGTTCTGCAATTTTTGTTATTACTCTTATTTTTGTAATTTGGCAACCGAAAAATTTACAAATAGGAACAACAGCTGTTATTGGAGCAATTGTTGCTTTAGTTTTAGGTGTAGTAAGTTTAAGTGATGTTTTAATAGTTACAGATATAGTTTGGGATGCAACTTTATCCTTTATTGGAATTATAATTTTATCTATGGTTTTAGATGAGATTGGATTTTTTGAATGGTGTGCATTAAAAATGGCTAAGTTCTCAAATGGAAATGGCTTTAAGATGTTTGTTTATTCTATCCTTTTAGGAGCATTTGTATCTGCACTTTTTGCAAATGATGGAGCGGCACTTATTTTAACTCCAATTTTATTAGCAAAAATGAAAATTTTAAAACTGAATATGAAATCAATCATTGCATTTTTACTTGCTGGTGGATTTATAGCAGATAGTGCATCCTTACCTTTAGTTTTTTCAAATCTTACAAATATTGTGACGGCAAACTATTTTAATATTGGATTTTCTGAATATATTTCAAATATGATTTTTCCTTTCATTGTAAGTGTTATTGTTTCAATTATTTTTTTATGGCTAATATTGCGAAAAGATATTCCCAAACAAGTTGATATATCATTGTTAAAAGACCCTCAAAGTGCAATTAAGAATAAAACACTTTTTTACATATCGTGGGTATTTTTAGGGATTTTACTTAGCGGATACTTTATAGGAGATGCTTATAATCTTCCTGTTTCTGTATTTGCACTTGGTGGTGGAGTACTATTTTTAATTATTGCAACGCTATTTAAAACAGTTGAACCACTTCATATTATAAAAGAAGCACCTTGGCAAGTTGTATGGTTTAGTATAGGATTATATATTGTTGTATATGGTTTAAAAAATGCCGGACTTACTGATTACTTAACAATTGTATTAAAAGATTTGGCTACACGTGGAGATACTATTGCAATAATAGGAACAGGGTTCTTATCAGCATTTTTATCAGCAATTATGAATAATATGCCAACTATTATGATTATGGATATAGCTCTTGATAACATGGGAGATATACCAAGTCAAGCTTTAGTCTATGCAAATATTATTGGATGTAACTTAGGTCCAAAAATGACACCATTTGGTTCTCTAGCAACTTTACTTTGGTTACATGTATTAGCAAAAAAAGGTGTAAATATTTCATTTGCACAATATAGTAAGTTTGGTTTGATTATCACACCACCAGTATTACTAATAGTTTTATTAGCATTAGCGTTTTAGAATAAATTTAATAAAAAAAAGGATAAAAAATGGATAAAAAAGTTTTAATTTTATGTACAGGAAATTCATGTAGAAGTATTATTGCAGAAGCTTTAATCAACTCAAAACTTGAAGGATTTTCTTCAGATTCTTCAGGAGTAAAAGCAAGTGGAAGAGTTAACCCAAATGCACAAAATCTTTTACAACAAAAAGGAATTTGGAATGAAAGATATCATTCTAAAACGATTGATAAAGTAATTGATAATACTTATGATTTAGTAGTTACTGTTTGTGATAATGCAAATGAAACTTGCCCAATGTTCCCAAATGCAACTAAAGTAATTCATGTGAGTTTTGAAGATCCAGATGGAAAAGGTTTTGATGCATTTGAAGATACTTATAAAGAAATAGAAGAGATTTTACTTCCAAAAGTTCTTGAAGCATTAAAATAGTTTAAAGGATAAGAAATGAAAAAAGTTTTATATATAGTTTTATTTTTAGCTTTTAATTTATATGCCGATATGTATAAATTAGAAGCAGTAAATATTTCTCCTTCAATAGATTGTTATATTGGAGATTTTAATCCTCCAACAAAAGAAAATAAAGGTTTCGTATCAAATGTTTGTAGTGTTGATATAGGAGATTCTATTGTAATAATTGAAGCAGGGCCTACATATATTTTTGCAAAAGAATTAAATGCTTTAATAAAAAAGAAATATCATAAAAAAATATCATATGTAATAACTACAAATTTTCATGATGATAGATATACTGGGGCTTCTTATTATAAAGAAAAGAATATTCCTATCATTGCTCATAAAACTATTGTAAAAGAATTAAAAGAAAACCCAGATAAATTTAATAGAATTCCTAGAGTTACTACAAAAGATGAATATGCTAATTCTAAAGTTGTTGAAGCTGATATTTTTACTGAGGATAAATATATAATTAAAGGTGAAAATTTAAATATAGAAATTTTAAAGTTAAGTAAGGCTTCAAATTCTGTTTCAGATATAGCTGTATATGTTCCAAGTGAAAACTTTATATTTGTAGGAAATATTGTATTTAATGGAAGAATGATTAAATATGCAAAATATTCAAATATAGATGAGTGGATAAAAGCTTTAGAAAGATTATCAAAAATGGAAGTAAAATATGTAATGGGTGGACATGGAAAGCAGTTTGATAAAAACTCTTATAAAGCAACACAAGAATATTTGATAATTTTAAAACAAAGTGTTTCAAAAGCTTACGATAATGAAGTAGATGTTGAAGATATTTATAATTATGTAGATGATAAAAAATTTTCATATTACGAACATTTTAATGTTATTGCCCCTGCGAATGCTAAAACTTTATATGATCAACTAGAATGGGCAGAGTAAAGGATTAATATGTGGAAAGATTTTGTTGATTATTTAACTTATGAACTTTGGAATTTAGAAGGTCACTTGGGTGAAGCTATAAACTTTTTTATCTATGATACGATAAAGATATTTTTTCTTTTAATTGTGATTATATATATTGTAAGTTTTTTAAGAAGTTTTTTCCCTGTTGAAAAAGTAAGAGATTATTTAAGTGGTAAACATAAAGTTGTTGGACATGTCTCTGCTGCTTTCTTTGGAATGTTAACACCTTTTTGTTCATGTTCTGCAATACCTTTATTTTTAGGTTTTCTGCAAGCTAGGATTCCTTTAGGGGTTACTTTTTCTTATTTAATATCTGCACCATTAAGTGATGCAGTAGTAATTGCTTTACTATTTTCACTATTTGGATGGAAGATAACTTTATTATATATAAGTTGTGCATTACTAATAGCAATAGTTGGGGGTTTAGTAATAGGAAGTATGAACTTAGAAAAAGAAGTACTAATTGAAGTTAAACCTGCAACATCATGTTGTTCTTCGCAAGAAGAGGGTAATCAATTTAAAGCAAGAGTAAATGAAGCTTGGGTGGCAACACTAGACATATTTAAAAAGATATATCCTTATGTAATAATTGGTATTGCAATTGGTGCATTTATCCACGGTTTTGTTCCCGCTGAAACAATAGCAAAATATGCAGGTGGTGATTCTTGGTATGCTCCAATACTAGGAGTTGTTATGGGAATACCAATGTATTCAAGTGCTGCTGGAATGATACCTCTTATTGAAGTATTAACTTCAAAAGGTATGTTACTAGGAACTGCTCTTTCGTTTATGATGGCTGTAGTTGCACTTAGTCTTCCAGAAGCAATGATTTTAAAAAGAGTAATGTCCTTAAAACTTATCTCTATATTTTTTGGAATTGTAGGAAGTGCAATTTTATTAGTTGGATATATATTTAACGCTATACTTTTATAAAATAAGAACAAATTGTTGTTCTCGTTAGGGTTTGCTACTTTATCAATTTTTTATAAATAAGTAGATAATAGAAAAAGGATTAAAAATGAAAATAGAAATTTTAGGAACAGGCTGTGCAAAATGTAAAGCCTTAGAAGAAAATGCTAAAAAAGCAGTTGCTGATGCAGGAGTATTTGCACAAGTTGATAAAGTAGAAGATATTGTAAAAATTATGGATTATGGAGTTATGAATACTCCAGGTCTTGTAATAAATGGTGAAGTTAAATCTACTGGAAAACTATTAAATTCAGAAGAAATAAAAGCATTTTTCTAGAATAAAAAATGTAACTTTATTGTTCGAATTTTGCTACTTTTAGATATAGTTCAAAAAATAATATAAAGAGAAAACTTGAATGAAAATAGACTAGGCCAGATATATGCAGTTTTTGCATTTTTATTCTGGGGTGCAATTGCACCCATTTACTTTAAACAAGTAGTAAGTGTAGATCCTATTGAAGTATTAATTCATAGGATTATTTGGTCATTTATAATTTTAATACCACTCTTATTTATTACAAAACAAACAGATATTTTCAAGTCATTAATCAAAGATAAAAAGAAATTAAAATACTTAGCTTTTTCTACATTTTTTATATCTATAAATTGGCTTGTTTTTATTTGGGCAGTATCAAATGATAAGATTATGGAAACAGCTTTAGGCTTCTATATTAACCCTTTAGTAAATGTATTACTTGGATATCTGATTTTCTCAGAGAAAATGACAAGAAATCAATATATCGCTATTTTTATTGCATCTTTAGCAGTACTTTATCAGATTATTGCAATAGGTTCTATTCCTCTTGTTTCTCTTACTTTAGCTTTTACTTTTGGGTTTTATGGAATGATAAGAAAGCAAGTTAATGTAGGTTCTATTGTTGGTTTGTTTGTAGAAACATTAATTTTACTTCCTTTTGGTTTAGTGTATTTATATTACATAATCTCAAATGATACAATCTCTTTTTTAAACTCAAGTGACTATATAAGCTTTATGTTAGCTCTTGGTGGGGTGATAACTATTATTCCCTTGCTTTTATTTAATGGAGCTGCAACGAGAATGAAGCTTACAACTTTAGGATTTTTCCAATATATTGGTCCTACTTGTACTTTTTTAGTAGCAGTTTTCATATATAAGGAAGAGTTTAATTTAGATAAATTGATTAGCTTTTCTCTTATTTGGATGGCCTTAGTAATCTTTTCTCTTGATTCATTTAAAAAAAGAAAAAAGAACTTTTGAAATAGTAATAATTAAAAGTAAAGAGTGTAACTCTTAACTTTAAGGAAAAAGAATGAAAGTTATAGAAAATAAAAACTATCCTGAAATTAAAATTACTGTATTAAATCCAATTCCTAAAAAAGATTTACTACATTTAAACCATTTATCTTCAATCGTCATACAATTGAAGAATTCAAAAAGGATATATAATGGAAAAATTAAAAGATAATTTAAACAATATATTTTTAATAAAGTTTGCCTTTCTATTTGTTGTTTTTTGTAATGTATTAGTTGATGTATCACATAAAGTTTTATTACAAAATATTGCATTTAAAGTTTTTGATGGAAGTGAGCAAGTTATTTGGATATCAATAATAAATGCCATGATAATCATACCTTTTTTACTTTTATTCACTATAAGTGGATATTTATCAGATAAGTATAATAAAAAAGACATTTTAGTTTATGGTGCAGTTTCATCTTTTTGTTTATCAATTCTAATGATTGTGGCTTATTTAAGTGGAAACTTTTATTTTGCAATGATTTCCCTAGTTTTATTAGCAGTTCAAAGTACAATATATTCACCTGCAAAGTTTGGATTAATCTTAGATATTTATGGTAAAAAGAATTTAGCTAAAGGAAATGCATCACTTCAATCTGTATCAATAATTGCAATATTATTTGCGATAGGAATATCATCATATATTTTTGAAAACTTCTATAATGCAAATAATTTAGCAACTTTAAGTACCAAAGAAGAGCTACTTGATGCAATATTACCTTTGACTTATTATATTTTACCAGTTGCCTTTTTAGAGATGATAGTTTCACTTTTTATTTTACGAAAAGTAAGAACTTCATATAAGAAAAATGAGATACTTAGTATTAATAGAAAAGAGTGGCTTAAAGGTAAACTTTTAGTTAAAAATATTAAAAATATTTCTTCAAATAGTGTTATCTTTTTATCTGTTATTGGACTATCAATATTTTGGGGTATATCTCAAGGTTTAATGGCTGTATTCCCATCTTTTGCAAAGCAATATCTTGAAGTTACAAATGTATTTGTAATCAATGGTGTAATTGCCTGTTCAGGAATTGGAATTGCAATAGGTGCATTTATTTATGCAAGAATTTCAAAACATTATATAGAGATAGGAACAATACCAATTGCAGCATTTGGAATGGCAATAATGGTATATATCTCTACTGTTGTTCAAACACCATTTCTTTTAGCAATGACATTTCTAGCCTTTGGTATTTTCGGTGGATTATTTGTAGTTCCTTTAAATGCTTTAATCCAATTTAATGCAAACAAAAAGATTTTAGGAACAGTATTAGCTGGTAATAATTGGTTTCATTCTTTAGCTATGTTTACAATGTTAAGTATTACAACTATTGTTTCTTTTTATAATCTTGATCCTTTAAATACAATATATTTAATACTTATAATTACAATTTTAGGTGCTATTTATACAGTGATTAAATTACCGCAATCTATGCTTTTGCTTTTCTTAAAAGTTATTGTGGGATTAAAGTATAAACTAGAAGTAAATGGTGTAAAAAATATTCCATCAAGTGGAGGAGTTTTACTTCTAGGGAATCATGTTTCATGGATTGATTGGGCAGTAATTCTAATGAGCACACCTCGTGAAGTAAAGTTCGTAATGGAAAAAACAATTTACAAGAAATGGTATTTAAACTGGATACTAAAAATGTTTAATGCAATTCCAATATCAGGGGCTTCTAGTAAAACAACAATGCAGACAATTGCAAATGAGTTAGATGCTGGAAATGTTGTAGTACTTTTCCCTGAAGGAAATATCACTAGAAATGGACACTTAGGAGAATTTAAAAGAGGTTTTGAAGTAATTTTAAAGCAAACAAATACAGAAGTAAGAGTTGTATCTTTTTATATTAGAGGTTTATGGGAGTCAATGTTTTCAAGAGCAAATAAAAAGCTAAAAAAATCATATCGAACAAATACTGTTACGGTATCTTTTTCAAAATTTATGAAAAAAGAAAAAGCAAATATTACAAGTGTAAAAAAAGAAGTTTTAGCTTTATCTACAATATCATGGAAAGAACATATAAAAAATTTAAGCACTTTAAGTGAAACAATTTTTGATAGTTTAAAAGAAGTATCTAGTGAAATGATTATGGCAGATTCAACTGGGTTAGAGTTAAGTGGGAATAAGTTTTTAACTGTATCTATATTGTTTAAAAATTTATTAGAAAAGAAAGTTCAAGGTCAAAATATTGGTTTATTAATTCCTTCAACATGTGCAGGTGCTTTTATAAATAATTCAGTTTTAATGATGGGTAAAACAGCTGTAAATTTAAACTATACTTCTGAAATAGAGTCTCTAAAATTAGCAGTTCAAAAAGCAGAGATTAAAACTATAGTAGTAAGTTCAAAGTTTGAAGAAAAACTAAAAAGTAAAGGGATTGATATTGCCTCTTTATTTGACTTAGTTGAGGTTATTTATCTTGAAGATTTAAAAAAAGAGATAACAAAAGTAAGTGGATTAATAACACTTTTAAGTGTTAAGTTTCTACCTAGTTTTCTTTTAAAAGAAATACATTTAAAAAAGATAAAAAAAGATGATACCGTTCTAATTTTATTTTCATCAGGAAGTGAAGGAACACCTAAGGGTATTGAATTAAGTAGTGATAATATTCTTGGGAATTCACAGCAAATTGCAAATGTTTTAAATGTAAATGATGATGATATTTTTGTAGGTTCTCTTCCAATATTTCATGCCTTTGGAATAGTTGTAACTACTTTTTTACCTTTAATTGAAGGAATAAAATGTGTAGCTCATCCAGATCCAACTGATGGTTTGGGATTAGGGAAATTAATTTATAAATATAAAGCAACAATATTAACTGGAACGTCAACTTTCTTTAGACTTTATACTAAGAATTCTAAAGTTAATCCTTTGATGCTTGAAAGTCTTAGATTTATAGTTGCAGGAGCTGAGAAATTAAGAGAAGATGTTAGATTAGAATTTAAAAAGAAGTTTGGAAAAGATATCTTAGAAGGATTTGGTACAACTGAAACAACACCTGTTACCTCTTGTAATTTACCTGATGTTTTAACGCCCCAGTATACAGTACAAATAGGAAATAAAGTTGGTACCGTAGGTATGGCATTGCCCGGAACTTTTATTAAAATAGTTAATCCTGAAACTTTTAAAGAGTTGGAGACAAATGATGAAGGAATGGTTCTTATTTCTGGTATCCAAGTTATGAAAGGATATTTAAAAGATGAGAAAAAGACAAAAGAAGCTTTAAAAGAAATTGATGGTCATTCTTATTATATTACGGGGGATAAAGGGAAGCTTGATAATGATGGTTTCTTAACTATTGTAGATAGATATTCAAGGTTTGCAAAACTTGGTGGGGAAATGATTAGTTTAACAGCAATTGAAGAAAAAATCTCAAGGTTAATACCTTTAGCTGAAGATTCTCAAACAGATTTTATTGCAACTTCATTAGAGGATGAAAAAAAAGGTGAAAAGATAATTCTTTTAATTTCAATGGTTGATCAAAATTTTGTAGAAAAATTAAAAGAACAAATAAATACTTCATTTGATAATAAATTAATGATACCAAGTATAATAAAAATAGTTGATGATATTCCAAAACTAGGAAGTGGTAAGAAAGATTTTAAAGGGGCTAAAGAGTTAGCAGGAAAAGCATAGATAAAGCAGATTATTCTGCTTTATCATTAATACATATTAAATCACGAATAGCATCTTGATTGATACAGAAATTACCATTTTTCTCAATTAAGATTAAATCTTTTGCATAACCTTTTATTGTGTGTAATTTTGCACTTTCTACTTCTACATTGAAATCATCAAAAATTCTAGCAACATAAGCAAATAAACCTTTTTGATCTTTTGCTTTTATACTCATTGATGCCAAATATGACGTATGATTAGTATCAATTGTAATGTCCTCTTTTTTTATTATTGGCGGTATTAATTTTGTAGTTTTGGACATATCAAAAGAGTTTTTGATTACATCTTCAATAAAAGGTAAATCTTCTTCACTAACTTTTTCAGTAAAAGAGATATAAAAAGCTTTTTTATCATCGTAAAGTTTATATATATTCATTGATGAAATATTTAAAAATTCTAATTTTCCTAAAAGATAGCCTAAGTTTAAAGGGACATTTCTGATAATTCTAATAGTTAAATGAGTTTGGTTCATTATTTTATAAATATAGCTATCAACATCTTTTGCTTTAATTGCAATATCTAAAATATCTTCTGCTTTTAATATTAAAAATATTTGATTCGATGAAATATACATAATTTTCTTTTTAACAATATTTGATAATTCTTTGTATCTTTTTAATTTTTTTATCGCATTTTGTTTTGCAACTCTTCTTGAACTTTCATTTAACAAATTTTCATTTTCAAAAGCTGGTAAAGTTTGTATATATAGTTGTTTTAAAAGTGAGGCCATTGACGAAGTATAAATATTTATACCAACAGCTGAAATATCACAATAAGTAACTACATATAACATTCTTAATGCAACTTCCGACTTTACTAATCCTACAAAATTAAGAATAGTTTTTTCAGAATAAATATCTTGATGTGTTGCAATATAAGACATCATATTATGATATCTTACTAGTCTAGATCCTACTCTTGTATGAATTGGATCAAAACCAAATGAAAGCCCCATACTTTTAAATAACTTTTCACCAACAATATGATGATCTGTTGGTCTACCTTTTCCAATATCATGAAATAGTGCAACAAGTTTTGTAAGAGATTGCTGCTGTTTACTTAAAGAATCAAATATCTCTTGAACATAAGGGTCTTTGATATTTTCTGCAAACTTTAATGTTGTTATTGAATGAACATCAACAGGATGTTGATGGTAGCCATCAAATTGCGGCTGATCAATTATTTTTTTTGTACTAGGAAGTATTTCTTGGAATAAACCTGCATTATAAATTAGTTTAATTACTGGATATAAATTCTTTTTATAAAGCATTGATTTTACGTTCTTTAATAGCTCTTTAGATTGTACTTTTGGTAGTTTTACTTTACTTGCATAGTATATATATGATCTATCAAATCTTGTAACACTTGCAGGTAAATCTATTAATTCTTTTAATAGGGTATTTAAAGTTACTTGTTTAGCATTAAAAGAAGTATATAAGGTATTTTTTACAATATACAAATTCTTTTTATACCTATACTCTTTTAGTTTAGCTATATTTTCAGCCTTAAAGATAACTCCTCTTGTAAACTTTTTAACCATTGTTGCTGTAAAGCTATGAATAATATGTAAACAAGTTAAAAGTTTAGCTATACATTGTCTATCTTTTGTATGATATGGAGTATTTTTAAATCCTAATTTAGTACTTAGTTCAGGTAAGATATCAAAAGTTACTAAATCTTGTTTTTTTCTAGCAATATTATGTAAGGCATTTCTTACTTGGAAAATATACTCTAGTGATTGCCTATATTTTCGATACTCATCTTCTGTAAATTCAGTACCTATTAAAGTTTTTGTATCACTTGTTCCATATAAAATATTAGCGATCCAATACATCATATTAGATTCTCTAATTCCACCAAAACCATCTTTGATATTTGGTTCCATTTTAAGAGGATACTTTAAAAGTCTTTGTTTATGCTCTTCCAGTTTTTCTAGAATAAACTCTTTTTGGTTTGTTTTTCTAATTAGGTTTAAAACATTTTCATATCCATACCAAAGGTATTTTGAACCAAATATCATTCTTGATTCTAAGATAGAACTTTTAATAGTTATATCTTCCTCAACACTTAAAGCTACTTCTTTTAATTCATGAACTCTAGAACCTAGTTTTAAACCACAATCCCATGCGAGAGTAATAAATTCTTCCATGATTTCTTTTATGTTATAACCTTTAATATCTTCATATAAAATCATTATATCAATATCAGAATAGATACAAAGTTGCTGTCTACCATAAGATCCAAGTGCTATTAAACTAATAGGAATAGAAGAACTCATTGGTTGATACGAACCAAAGTTTTTTCGTAGAATATATTTGTAAAGTAATATTAGAAATTTGTCAGTATGTTTTGTATGTTTTACAAAGAAATCTTTTCCACCAGTTGTTTCAAGTGTAGTATCGATTGATGCTACATAGTTTTTAAAATAGTTTTTGAATACTTTTGATATCTCAAAATCATTTGCTTTTTGAGATATTAATTCTTCAATTTGAATATTTAAATGATTCATAATAGTTCTTTATGTATTTCTAGCTTTTTTCTAAGTGTTATTCTATTTAACCCTAAGTGTTTAGCAACTTGTACTTGCGATTTATACTTTTTTGTTGATGCTTTAATCAGAGGGACTTCAAATAAATAAAGAAGATTTTTATAAGTATTTTCTTCTTCTAAATTTTCTCCTAAATATTTTTCTAAAAACATTAATATCTCTTCTTCTCCAATTGTTTCAAAAAGGTAAGAAAAATAGATAGATTTTCTAAGAGAATGTGTATTATTTGTAATATTAGTAATTAATCTAGTAGTAGAAATCATTTCCATATTTAAAGTTTGAGCTGCCTCAATGGAAAATTTATGTATTAAAGCTTTTGTATCAAGTTCTCTTTTATGTAAATTTGGAATTTCTAGGTTTATTGAAAATATATCTTTTAACTTTTGGTTCAACATCTCATTATCAGATATTGCAATAATTCTAATATCATTTTTATTTATCCAATTTAATAAAAGATCAATATTTGTTATTTCATGTACTTTATCAATAATAATAGCATTATCTTGTAGATTTATTATCTCATCTTGTATATCTTGTTGTAATAATTTAGCATTATAGATTTTTGAGTCAGGTAATATATAGCTAGCTAGTGATTTTTTACCAACTCCTGATTTTCCTATGATTAATGCATGTACATTAACTGCTTGTAATAACTTTGCTGAATTTAATATCTCTTTTGAAATTTCATCTTGTGCTATATAGTCTTGCATATTTTTTAACCTTATTTTATATAAATTAATTATACAAAAATTACTTATACTAATCAAAGTATACAGTATATTTTTATGATTATTTCTCAAAATTGTTTATTTAATAACCAATTGATTACTATATATTATAAAAATAATCAGAATATATAATTATTTTTAATACGTTTTATGTAATAATATAAAATAATTAAAAGTGTTCTGAAGAGTAAGTATGAAAATAAATATTTATAAAATTACGACGGTCGTTGCCTTTACTGCTATATCTATAATTGCAATTTTAATAACTACAAACTATATTTTAAAAAAAGAAAATGAATTATTATCAAAAAAATATGCATCCATCTCGAATAATATTAAAGATAAAATTAAATCAATAACTGAAAAAAAGAAAAATGCAACTTTGGCATTAACAATAACATTATCATCTAATACTAATGTATTAGATATTTTAAATCATAAAAAAGATGATATTCAATTAAACAAATTATCACTTCTTTTAAGAAAAGAAACAGCCTTTAAGAATGTATGGTTTCAAGTGCTAGATGCAAAAGGGATTAGTCTATATAGAAGTTGGTCTAAAAAAAGAAATGATAAATTATATAAAGTACGTCCAGATCTTATAGAAATGATTGAAGATCCTAAAATTAGAAGTACTATTAGTGTTGGAAAATATGATATGACTTTTAAAGCAATGGTTCCTATATATGAAAACAATAAGTTTATAGGAATAATAGAATCAATAACACATTTTAATTCAATATCAAGAGGACTTAGAATAAGTGATGAAATTGAGCCTATTATTATTGTTGAAAAGAAATTTACAGAACAATTAAAAGAGAATGCATTTACAAATATATTTATAAAAGATCATTATGTAGCAAATCTATCAGTTGATAAAGAGATACTTAATTATTTAGAAAAAAATGATTTAGATGAGTTTCTAAATATAAAAGAGTATTTAATTAAAGATGATTATCTAATAATTAATGCACCAATAATTTATAAAGATAAAAAACTTGCAAACTTTTTATCTTTTAAAAATATTGAGAATATCGATGTTGGATATATTAAAGAGTATAAAGAAAATACATTTTTATACTTAGCTTTATTTATAATATTACTAGGATTGGTTCTTTTTATTATTAGTTATTATTTATATTCAAAGGAATTACAAAGACTTTATAATAAACTTAATAATTTAAATAATTCATTAAAACAAACAGTTGATGATGAGGTAGAAAAGAACTATAAGAAGAATAAACTTTTATTCCAACAAAGTAAGATGGCTGCAATGGGAGAAATGATAGGTAATATTGCTCATCAATGGAGACAACCTTTATCCCTAATAACTAGCGCGGCTTCAGGAATAAAAGTAAAAAAAGAGCTAAATATATTAAAAGATAAAGATTATGAGGAATCAATAGATCTAATTATTCAAACATCAAACTATTTATCATGTACCATTGATGATTTTAGATATTTCTTTTCACCGAATAAAAATAAAAATACTTTATCTTCAATTAAATTATTAAAAAGAGTATTTAAACTCTTAGAATCAGAATATAAAACTAATAATATTCAAGTTACTCAAAATATTGATGAAGTTAAAATATGTACATATGAAAATGAATTAATACAAGTTATGATAAATATTTTAAATAATGCAAAAGATGAATTAGTTAAGATTGTAGATTATGAAAACAGATATATCTTTATAGATTTATATAAAGAAGAAAATTTTTTGATTATAAAGGTAAAAGATAATGGAGGTGGAATTCCTGAAAGTATTATTGATAGAATTTTTGAACCATATTTTACCACTAAGCATCAAAGTCAAGGTACAGGAATTGGTTTATATATGAGTGAAGAAATTATAAGTAAACATTTGAATGGAAAAATTACTGCTTCTAATTATAAAAGTATGATAGAAGGAAAAGAATATAGTGGAGCAGAATTCATTATTAAACTTCCTCTTAATAATAAAGACTAATCCAAGTTAGTTACTTATGCTTTTTTGTTGAAAAGTAAGTATATGAAGTAAGTGATACTAAAATCAAAGAAATACCTGCAATTAAATAAAAAGCATTTATCATTTTACCATGATCATTTAATGCTATTTTAAATACTACAATTAGTGCTTCTATTGATAATGCGATAATAATCGTACTTAAAAATTTAGTTAATACTTTTGTCTCTACTTTAGTATTTTTTGAATAAGATTTGAAAAATACTTCTTGTTCTAGTATTGTTCTTGCTAAATCAAAAATAGCAATACTAAGAGTTAATGCAATTATTGGTTTAAATATCATTTCTAATGATAAAGTACTTTCTATAAATAGATAATAGACAAAATCATATAGTGAAAATACAATAGTAATGATTGATAATATCATCATTGAAAAACCTGCAAAGACATAAAAACCTTTTGTTATTGCATGAAAAGGTTTATTTAATTCAAGTAAGTTTAGTTTCTCAAGTAAAATGTCTAATCTAAAATCTAAAAAGATGATTTGATCATCTTCTTTAATGGTAAGTGTTACACAATTATTTCTTGTAGCAATACTGATATAAGGTGTTGAAAAAGCAATATTATCATCTTTAAATTCTAGTTTTGAAATTAAATATGATCTATTTTTATCTTTTGCTTCTTGCTCTACCTTATTTCTATAATAGTTTGCTGAGGTTTGAATTTTAGTATCTTTGTTTGTAAAATAAATAAGTTCTAAAGAAGGAAAAAGATTAAATAGTTTAGCGAATTCACTTTCTTTATGAGTTGTCAGTGATCCAAGATTTCTTACACTTTCTTGTAAAAAGAATTCTATCTCTTCTTGATGTTGTTTATAGGTTTCTATGAATTCTTTCATTTAATTATCCTGTGATACTTTTTAATATTATACTTAATTGTAAGATATTCATTGTCTATTCTATGTATAAATTTTAAACAAGTGTTTATATTTTATATTTATTTTAATAGTCATAATAATCCTTTATATTTGAACTGTATTTAAAACCCATAAGTAAAAATAAAATCTAGCATAAATACACTAGTTAATAAGTCAAACTTCAATTAAGCACAACATAAAACTAATGGAGAATAAATAATCTCCTACAATCGAAGAAGCTAATTTCCTTGTAACTGTAAGAATTGACCCTGTTGATAAACTATTTATTGTTACTTTTTACATGAGATTATTGAACCAGTTACAGAAGATGAACTTTTTAGTGCTTTTAAAAGTTCTTTGTCAAAATATGAATAAAGTATATATTTCTGGGACGGGGTATAGATTGAAGTAAAAGACACTTAGCTTTATTTTAATATACTAAGAGTCTTTCATCTATGCCTAGATATTAATATAAAATATATTGCCTTCAATCTTACTTTCATAAACATTAGTACAACCACTATCATTTCCTAAAACATTACCCGTTTTTAAATCTACATCCCAGTTATGCATAGGACAAGTTACAACTGATTCGTGCACTAATCCTTCACTTAATTTACCTTGTTTATGAGGGCATACATTGTTAATTGCGAAAATTGAATTATCTCTTGTTTTAAAGATGGCTATTTCAATATCTCCATATTGTACTACTCTTGAACCCATTGATGGAATATTGTCCACTTCGGTGATTTTAATCCACTTTGCCATTATACTGTTTCCTTTGCTTCAAAACTTTCTGAGTTTTCAGGTGCTATAACTATAGGACTAAACTCTTTAGTAAAGCCATCTTTTCTTGATTGTTCCCATGGATCAATTTGAGCTGATTTTTGTGATTCATCGAATCTTTGTGCATAATAATCTAAATTTGTTTTATCTTTTAATAAAGCATTTTTTACATACTCTAAACCAACTCTCTCAACCCAATGTGCAGTTCTTTCTAAATAGTATGCATCTTCTCTGTAAAATTGCATAATTGCTTTGATATAGTGAAATAACTCTTCATCAGTTGTTACTTTAGTTAAAAAGTCAGTAACTCTAACTTTAATTCCACCGTTTCCAGCTATATGTATTTCCCATCCAGAATCAACAGCAATAACACCTATATCTTTGATAGTAGCTTCTGCACAGTTTCTAGGACATCCTGATACTGCAATTTTGAACTTATGAGGAGTCCATGAACCCCAAGTCATTTTTTCAATATCAACACCCATTTGCATAGAATCTTGTGTACCAAATCTACACCATTGATTCCCAACACATGTTTTAACAGTTCTTAAACCCTTAGCATATGCTTGACCAGATACAAAACCTGCATCATTTAAATCTTTCCACATAGGTGCTAATTGTTCTTTCTTAACTCCAAGCATATCAAGTCTTTGACCACCTGTGAATTTTACTGTGGGAACGTCATATTTCACAGCAATATCTGCCATATCTTTTAACTCTTTTGGAGATGTTAATCCTCCCCAAATTCTAGGAACTACTGAGTAAGTTCCATCTTTTTGGATATTTGCAAAAACTCTATCATTTACTAGTAATGATCTTTTATCATTTTTATATTTATCATCATTATATTTAACTAATAAGTAATAGTTAATAGCAGGACGACATTTTGTACATCCATCTTCAGTTTTCCAATCAAGTGTTCTAAATACATCATAAACATTATCAAACTCATTAGTATTAACACACTCTTTGATTTGTTTATGTCCAACATCACAACAATCACAAATACCCTCAATAGTATTGTTATATTCATCACCTAAAGTATTTACAAGTATTTGTTCAACTAGTCCTAGACATGAACCACATGAAGCACCTGCTTTTGTACATGCTTTTACTTCACCTAATGTTTTTAAGTCATTATCTCTAATTCCACAAACAACATCACCTTTAGTTACCCCATTACAACCACAAATTTCTTCATCATCACTCATTGCATTTATATCATTACCACCATGGCCAGCATCACCTGAAAGTGCAGATTTACCAAATAAGATTTTAGTTCTTAAATCGCTAATATCAGTATGTTCTTTTAGAAGTTTTAAATACCATGAAGCATCAACTGTATCACCATATAAAACAATACCAATTATCTTATCTTGGTATATTACAAGCTTTTTATAAACTCCAACTTTTTCATCAAGAAGAATTAATTCTTCAGTTGTTTCATCTCCTAAATAATCTCCAGCAGAAAATAAATCAACTCCTGAAATTTTAAGTCGAGTAGAAAGTGTAGATCCACTATATCCATCACTCTCTTTTCCAGCTAATTTTTTTGCACAAAATTTTGCTTGTTCATAAAGAGGTGCAACTAAACCATAAGTATTACCTTCATGTTCTACACACTCACCAATAGCAAAAATATCTTCATCAGATGTTTGAAGGTGATCATTTACTAAAATACCTTTTTTAGTATCTAATCCTGCATCAATTGCAAGAGCTTTATTTGGAATAATTCCAGTAGCAAATACTACGATATTTGACTCAACTGTTTGTCCATCAGTAAAAGTTACACTTTCAACTTTTTCTTTACCTTCAATTTTTTCAATAGTAGTATTTAGTTTAAATTCAATTCCGTAAGATTCAAGATTTTTTTGAAGAAGTCTACCACCAGTAGAGTCAAGTTGTTGACTCATAATAGAGCCACTTCTGTGAACTAAAATAGTTTTAATTCCATGCATCGCAATACCATAAGCAGCTTCAAGTCCAAGAAGACCACCACCAACTACTACTGCTGTTTTATCTTTTGAGATTAATTCTAAGATAGTATCACTATCTAGTTTTGTTCTAAACCCAATAACATTTTCAAGTTCACTACCTGTAGTTTGAGGGATGAAAGAGTTTGAACCCGTGGCTATTAGTAATTTATCATAAGAAAGTTCTTTACCATTTTGAGAGATTACTTTTTTATCTTCTTTGTTGATTTTGATTACTTTATCACCTTTGTGTAAAGTGATGTTGTGATCATCGTACCAAGTTTGGTGGTTGATGATAGTTTCTTCAAAAGTTTTTTCACCTGATAAAAGGTAAGATAACATGATTCTATTATAATTTACGTGAGGTTCTTCTCCAAAAATTGTAATATCATATTTATCTTTTTTTATATCAAATAAATCCTCAATGGTTCGTAAACCACTCATTCCGTTTCCAATAACTATTAGTTTCTCTTTCATTAATCTTCCTTCTTACTCTTATGTAATTATTATGACAAAAATGTAAGATTTATGAGGATAAAAATTGTATATAAAATAGTCAATAGCTTAAATTTTAATTAATTTATATATAATTAACAAGCTTTTATTGAAATATTCGAGTTTAAAGCTTTATATTACATTAAATTGTGAAAATGCTAAAATAAAGTCCCAAATATTTATGTATTTGGGATTTTAGAAGGATTAGATAGTTTATTGTTATAAACAATTTCATTTTTTATAACAATATGCTCTATTTCTCCAGCAATTTCTTCTTCAACAAATTTAATTCCATCAGGAACTTTTATACTATGAAGTTGAACAGCACATTGTTTATAGTTTGGTTCAAAAGATTTAGGGTCAAACTCTGCTTTTGTAATAGTATTAATTAGTTGTTCATTGTAATGGAAGGGTACAAAAATATTCCCCTCTCTTACATTTTGGGACTCTTTAACTACTATATCTTTTATTCTTCCTCTAATTGAAGAAATATCTAGTCTATCTCCACTTGCTACTTCTAGTTTTTTTGCATCTTCTGGATTGATTTCAATCCAAGCTTCAGGTGCTAAGTCATTTAGAATAGAAATAGTTTTTGTTTTAGTTCTTGTATGCCATTGCTCTACAGTACGTCCTGTATTAAGGATAAGAGGAAATGAAGAATTCTGAGGTTCACTCATAGGAAGCCAATCTAGAGCTAATAATTTTGCTTTTCCATCAGGTGTTGGGCAAGGCATACCTTGAGTATATAATCTTGCTGTTCCTTTTGGATTAGCTGTATTACATGGCCATTGAACTCCACCAAGTTCTTCTATTAACTCATAAGTCATACCTGTATAATCACAAAGTCTTCCTGCACTTACTTTTTTCCACTCATTAAAAGCATCAATAGGTTTTGTCCAATTTGGGAAAAGTCTTTCACTTACACCTTCAAAGTATTTTGAAAATTCTAAAACAATATCAAAATCACTTTTAGTCTCACCAAGAGGTTCAACAGCTTTTCTAGCTCTATTACATCTTCGTTCAGAATTTGTATATGTACCTTCTTTTTCACTCCAAGTACTAGCAGAAAAGACAACATCAGCTTTAAATGCTGTTTCACTTTTAAAAGCATCTTGAACTACAAGAAGTTCAAGTTTATTTAAAGCTCGTCTTAGTTTCTTTTGATCAGGATATGAAACAAGAGGATTAGTTGCTACTAGCCATAAAGCTTTTATCTCACCTGCTTCAATTGCATCAATAATTTGAGGATAAGAATATCCTCTTTGCTTTGGTACATCTTCTACTGGCACGTTTACAATTGTTGCATACTCTTCTCTATCATATGAACTTGCATAGTTTCTATATCCTGGAATTGAAGAAGTAAATCCAGTCTCTCTTGTCCCCATAGCATTACATTGTCCTGTAATTGAAAGTGCAGTTGCACCTTTTCTTCCAAGGTTTCCAGTAATAAGTGCAAGATTACAAATAGCACTTACAGTATCAGTTCCTATAGAACTTTGATTTACTCCCATAGTCCAAGCAGACATTGCCGCTGGTGATTTAGCATAAATACGAGCTAGTTCATAAAGGTCTTTTACTTCTATTCCTGTAGTGATAGCAACTTCTTGTGGAGTATAGTTAGCCATGATATGTTTTCTGAATTCTTTAAATCCAGTAGTTCTTTCATTTATAAACTTTTCATTTTCCCAACCTTGCTCTAAAATAATATAGGCAAGTCCATTCATAAGTGCTAAATCACTTCTAGGTTTAATAGGTACAAATATATCTGCCATTTTTGCAGTTTTTGAGAACCTTGGGTCAATTACTATAATCTTAGGTTTTTTACCAGTGATTTTTTTATTTTTTGCAATATGTAGTTTTAAAATAGGGTGGTTGTCTGCAATATTTGCCCCAATTAACATAATAGTATCAGCATATGAAAAGTCTTCATAGCATCCAACAGGTCCATCACTTCCAAAAGTTTGTTTATATCCCATAACTGCACTAGACATACAAAGTGTTGTATTACCATCATAGTTATTTGTTTTAAGACCTAATTGTACAAACTTACCAAGAGTATAAAACTCTTCTGTTAATAATTGTCCAGTTGATACAACTGCTACTGCACGATTTCCATGTTTAGTTTGTATATCTTTAAATTTATCACTTGTAGTTTTAAATGCATCTTCCCATGAAGTCTGTACTAATTGACCATTTTTTCTAATCATTGGTTGAGTATACCTATTAGGACTTTGTACCATTTCATGCTCAGATAAACCTTTTGGACATAAGGTACCTTTATTTACTGGATGAGCAGGATCTCCTTTAGTGTAAGTTGGTTTTCCATCTTTTACACCTATGTATAAACCACATCCAACTCCACAATATCCACAAGTTGAACGTACCCATTTATCAGGAGCTTTTTGTTTTGCTACTTTACCAAATACTTTATCATCGACTAGGGAATATTTATCATTTTTGATATCTAGTCCTAAAAAATCTTTTAAATTAAAGTTCTTAATTTTTTCTAACATATTAACCCCTTTGATTCCCAGCGAAGAAATTCCCAGCAAGACCAAGTGCCACAGCTGTTTTATAAAATAATAGTCTTGATACTACTTCACTTGAAAATGAAATAACTATACTTAAACCTAAAACCAAAATACTACTTGAATAACTTCCACTAGCAAGTAATAACATAGCAAGAAGAGGTAGTGCTAAAGCACCAATACTTAAAGATCTTTCTCTATAATCATTATATTTAGAAAAGTTATCTTCATATAGAATCTTTGTTTTATTTAATTGATAGAAGTTGTTATCATCTTTATTTAAATTCTTATAAAAGTTTCTTTGTTTTGTAAACTCTTCATATTGAAAGTATCCAAAGAATAGGGCAAATGGTAATACTACTCCTGCTGTCGTGTATTGTTCATTTATAGCTAATATTAGAGTTATTAGTAATACTCCTATATATGAAACATAAAAGAATATTTTAGTTGTTTCTTTTTTATTCCAAGAAGGTCTGGCTTTGATTCTATAAATCATAGATTGAGCATAAATACCATATATTCCAGTAGTCAATACTCCTAATTCTACTAAAAGTTTAAATACTTGATTAAATTCAAAATAGAAAATAGCAATTAAAAGGGTAAGTCCCCCTGCGTAAATGCCAAGTGCTAAAGCTTCTCTACTTAACCATGATGTTTTAATATTCTTCATAGCTGTATATGCAAGTCCTGGACGACCAAGATGTAAAGCTGATAAGGGTAATCCAATAGCAGCGGGAATAAATACTGCAATCATCATCCAGATATTTGGACTTGCTAGATTAAAGCCAAGGAAGTTTATAAACTCTCCTAAAACTAAAGTAGCAAACCCCCCTACAGATATTTGAGTTAAAATAGTCATAAATACTAAAGGCCATTCAGAATGGTTTGCTTTGATTATATGCGCATCTGCGGGAGTAACTTTTTGAGTATTCTCTTCTTCATTTATTGTATATCTTGTTGTTGGTTTAGTAATTTCTATATCTGGTAGATGAGGTGCAATACCTTGGATTGCCATGTCTTTCTCTACCCAATCTTTTACATTTACTATTTCAATAGCAATTGCACCTGCTGGACAAGCTTGTACACATGCAGGAGTTTGACCAACGTCTAATTTATCATGACACATATGACATTTGGTAACGATTCCTCTATCTTCATTAAATACTGGAACTTCATACGGACAGTTCCAAGTACAATATTGACATCCAATACATGTATCATCATCATGAAAAACAATTCCATTATCAAATTTGATATATGAATTTGTAGGGCATCCTTTTAGACATTCGGGATCAATACAGTGATTACAAGACATTGAATTAAAATGGTTTGTTACTTTAGGAAAAATTCCACTTTGAGTTTCACCAACTCTTCGCCACTTTATATCAGCAGGATTATTATTTTGTTCATTACAAGCAACCTCGCAACAATGACATCCAACACAAGCAGTTGCACCAAAGTGAAATCTATATTGTTCTCCCTCTTTAGGTTTTTCTATATCAATACTGTAATTCCCACATTGCATATTTGTATCTGCTTTAAAGTTTATAAAATCTTCTAATGGAGTTGTCTCATTTAAACTCATGACTAAAGACCAATTCTTGTTTGAATTTCTTCAATTTCAAGATTTGCTAAAATTCTTGAATCAAAACTTTCAAAACTTTCATTTTGGAACTTTTCATTTTTGTATATAGTTAATAATTCTTTTACTATAATTTGAGCTTTTGGAATTGGAATTGCTTTACTTAACTGTCTAGCTTCCAAGATTGAACTTGTAGCTTTCCCTCCAATAAATATTTTAACACCAAAACAAGAGTTACCTTCTTCATCTTTTGCTTTTGCACCTTCAAACCCAATATCTGCAACACCATGAATCCCGCAACCTTTTGGACATGCAGACCAGTACATTCTTACTTTTCCATTTTCAATAGGAACATTATTATTTAAATAAGTAGCCATTTCAATAGCATCTGGTTTATTTGGAATTACTCCAAAAGAACATTCCTCTGTACCTGCACAAGCGATTTGATTGTTAAAATAAATATTATGGAAAGAATCATATTGTGTATATAAACTTGATTGTTTTATATCTTCTATATTTTCACTATCAGTAATTATATAAAAGCTTTGCTCATATGTTAATCGAATAATTCCATCATAATTTTGAGCTAATAAAGCTGCTTCTTTTAAATCACTTCCAGAAAATATTCCTGATGGAATACCAAAGTGAATAGCAGTTTTGTTATCCTTTAAATCAATAGTAGAAGAGTTATCTAATGTGAACTCTTTTTTTACAAGCAATTCTCCAGCTTCTTTTAAATCTAAAGAAGAATATTCTTTAATTGCAAGAGCAAACTCTTCTAGACTAACCGCATCTAAAAGAAATGTTAATCTGTTTTTATTTCTATTATCTCTAAATCCATAAGATTTAAATATTTTTATTACTGTTTCAAAAATATCTTTTACTTGATTTGGTTTAACAAAAAGATTTAAAGGTCTAGCTTGTACTCCAACTTTTCCACCAAGGTATAGATTAAATCCATATTCATCATCTTTCTTTGCTAGTGCAAAAGCACAATCATTTCCAAAGATATTACATGTATTTATCTCGTCTCCTAAAATTGCTGTATTAAATTTTCGAGGAAGTGTTCCTATCCAGTCTTCATTGTTTAGAAATACTGATTGCATTTGTTCAAGAAGTGGCATTGTATCTATTGGAGATGTTTTTGAATAACCATCAAGTGGTGAAGTTACTAGTCCTCTAAAGTTGTCTCCCGCACATTGGTATGAAGTAATTCCCACTGTTTCTAACTCTTTTAATAAAGAAGGAAGTTCCTTAAACTTTAGATATCTAAATTCTATTTGTCCTCTTGTTGTAATATCTATATAATCTTTTCCATATTTTTTTGAAGTTTCTGATAATTTTAAAGCTTGCTCAATTGTTAATTGCCCACCTGGAATTCTGATTCTAATAACAAAGCTATCTTCTGTACCTTTATCGTAAATTCCTAGGCATTTTAAGAAGTGTTTTGTGTGACTACTTGTAATAGTTTCTTCATAAGAACCTTGACAAAACTCTTCAAATGAATTAAAAAAATCTATAGGATTTTGTTCTTCTTTTAATTTTTCAATCTTATTAATTTTTTTATTTCTTAAATTATATGCTTCTTCTAAAATTTTCATATGGCTAACTCCAAATATATTGTGTATGTTAGTATAGCAGTAATTTTATGTAAGTTTAAAGTTAAACTATATAAAAAATAGACATCTATATATTATATAGTTTATATTTTATGTAAAACTAAGATTTAATGCAATTTTTCAATTCTTACGGCAGAATGATTGTAATCAGGTTGAAATGATTCTTTATCAAATAAATCATTCGTTAAATAGTTTATTTTTCTATGACTAACTGGTATAAATATAGTATCTTCTCTAATAGTTTCTGTAATTAATATTTTAGATTCTATTTCTCCTCTAATTGAAGAAACTTTAATAAAGTCTCCATCTTTTATATTAAGTACTTTAGCATTTTTAGGATGAATTTCACAAAAATTCAAATCTTTAAATTTTAAAAGAGTTCTTGGAAGATTTGTTTTTGTTCCACTATGCCATTGATCTCTAGTTCTTCCTGTTAAAAGAATAAGAGGATAGTTTAGATTTGCTTTTTCACTAAGAAGTTTATTTTGTACAAAATGAAGATTTGCTTTTTTATTTTTAGTGAAAAACTCTTTATTTTTTCTGATTTCTTCTCCCCAAATAAAAGGCTCTTTTTTTAACTTTTGATATGAAGTCTCTGATATATTTAAATGAGGATTTAATTTTGTCATTTCTTGAAATTCCTCAAAGATATCTTGGCTACAAGAATAACTAAATTCATTTGAAAATCCTAATTCTTGGGCAATAAGTTGGAAAATTTCCCAATCGGCTTTACAATCAATAGATGATCTTGTTAATTTTTCTTGTTTTGTAATTGTTCTATCTAGATTTGTTTGTGTTCCTTCTTTTTCACCCCATGGAGCTGCGGGAAGTCTCATATGTGCAAATTTTGATGTTTCCGAGTTTTCATATGCATTCATTTCTATAACCATAGGTATTTCTTGAATTAATTTCTCTACTTTATTTCTATTTGGTAAATGATAAACTGGATCTGTATGGCAAATGATTAATACATCTAAGTTTGCTTCCATCATTTGAGTAGCGGTTAATCCTTCTTTTTTGCCTATTTTTTTTGTATTCCAGAACTCTGAGACTTTCTTGATTGATTCCTTATCAAAACCCAAGTGAACTGCTAAAATAGTAGATAAGCCACCAACTTCTCTTCCTCCCATTGCATTTGGTTGTCCAGTTAGAGAAAATGGTCCATTTCCCTCTTTGAATATTTTTCCACTTAAAAGATGAGTATTGATTAAAGCAAGGTTTTTATCAACCCCTTGTGAAGATTGATTTAATCCCATTGTCCAAGCTGATATGATGTTTTCACTATTTTTATATAAAAGCCAGAACTCTTCAAATTGTTCTTTTGTTAGACCTGTTCTTTTTAGCATTTTTGTTACAGGGATTCTTTTAAATTTGTTTTTTAGTAATTTATAATTATTTACATGGGTTTGTATAAACTCTTCATTAATAAGCCCTTCATCAATTATTCTTTTTGAAACTAAGTTAAAAAAGTCTATATCACTATTTGGTTTTAAAGGGAGATGTAAATCAGCAATTTTTGCAGTATCAGTAAATCTAGGATCTATAACTACTATTTTTAATCCTGCTATTTTTGCTTTTTTTATTCTATTATGAAATACAACATGCGCTTCAGCTGTATTTGCACCTGCAAGGATTAGTAAGTCTGCTTTATGAACATCTTCCATTCGAACTGGAACATAATCAATACCAAAAGCTTTTTTATGTGCTGTTACTGCACTAGACATACAAGTTCTACTATTAGTATCAACATTGTTAGTACCTATAAAACCTTTTCCTAACTTATTTGCAATATAATAATCTTCAGTTAAAAGTTGTCCTGATAAATAAAAACCAATCTTTTCTTTTGGAGTTTTTTTGATTTTATTTGCAATTGTAGATATTGCATTTTCCCATGAAGTTATTTTATATTCATCTTTAATATTATCTCTTATCTGGGGTCTTAATAATCTTGTAGGTGTTTGAATACTGACTAATTCGGAAATACCTTTTGAACAAAGTTTCCCTTCATTAGTAGGATATACTACATCTCCAATTAGTTTGTCTTCTTCAAATTCTAACCCACATCCAACACCGCAATAACCACATACTGACTTTATCATTTGTTTAACCCTGAATTCTATAATGTTTAATATCTATCCAGAATTATACAATAAGTTAATGTAAAATTAAGTATTGATAGTATAAAAAATATACGTTTATACTAAACGCATTAATAAAATGAAGTTAAGAACTAAAAGAAAATAAAAACCAAACTTATAAACCTTTACAGGATTTCTTTCTAATAAGGGAGTGTTTTTATTGAAAAATGCTGGTACCTTATTTGGATTATCAAGTTCATATTTCATTAATGAATAATTAGAATATCGAAGTTCATCATCAGCACAAGTTGATCTCAAAATAACATTTTCTAACCATTGAGGAATATTTTTATTATACTTTTGAGGTAGTTTTATATTTTTAAAAGTTGGATTTTGGAAAGGTTCTATTTCACCATAAGGAAATTCTTTTGTTAGTGATTCATATAATGTAACTCCAATTGAATAGATCTCAGTTTTTTCATTAATTGCAGATTCTTTAAATCTTTCAGGTGCAAGATATGAAGCAGTTCCTGCTTTATTAGTAATTGAGAATACTTCTGTAATAGAACCAAAATCAATAACTTTAAAAATTCTTTTATCATCTCTTTGCATAACAATAATATTCTCAGGTTTGATATCTCCATGAACAAGATTGAATTTTAATAGATACTGACTCATTGCTAAAAGAGTTCTTGTAAGTGTGATTGCATCATCAACTGATAAAGTTCTTTTTTTAAGGTATTGTTTTAATGTAATACCATCAAGTTTCTTCATTATATAATAACGTGCAGTTCTAGTCTCTGGAACTTCAGAATTAGGGAAGAATCCAGCTTTTAATCTCTTTGCATTCCATACTTCTTTTATATACAAATCTAAAATATCGTCATTTTCTAAAGCTTCATAAGGTGCAAATTTTATTACGTACTCTTCATTGTCTTTTTCACAAACCCATGTTCTATCATTTTGAATTAAAGATAACGTTAATTTATATCCATCAATTACATCATCTCTTTTTAGTTTCTTAGGAATATTTAAATCGAGTCTTTTCATTTTTTCTATTTCATCAGTATCATTAACTTCTAAAACAACAGCACTTGTATCATCAGGAAGATTATCTTCCATTAATGAACTGGCTTTTTTTACTATATTATATGCCCCATTTTCTAAATAATTAATAATCAAATTTTCACTCATAACAGAGTAAAGACCATCACTACATAATAAAATTCTGTCATCTTTTTCTATATTATTTTCGAAATTAAATATTTCGATATTTTCATTAATACCAACCGCATCAGTTAGTACACTATCCATACCTTCTTCATTATGATCATGTGAAAGTTGAGATAACTCTTTATTTCTAAATAAATAGATTCTACTATCTCCAACATTTGCACCATAAAGTCTATTTCCTTTTATTACAGCAACTGTTACAGTAGTTACAAGTTCAGGACGTTCATAGTCTTGTATTGACTGGGCATAAAGGATTGAATTTATAGATGTAATAAAAGTTTTAATAGCTTTTTCAATACTCCAAGTTTTCGGAATATTTTTAAAGTTTGTAACAATATGTTGAGCCACTTTTTTTGCAGCTTCAGCACCAGCTTCTGCGGAACCTACACCATCACAAAGTACAGCAATAGTTAAGTCATTAAATTGTTTTATTTCATAATAATCATCACCTACGATTTCTTGTCTTTTTGCAAGTGAGAATCCAGAAGTTTTAATATTGTTTTTACTCAAGTTCTGCCTTTAATTATATATCTAAATTAAAATCCTATTTAAGAGTCTTAATTTAGATATAAAAAGAGCGAATGCTCTTTTTATATTCTACCACCAGCTTGAACTCCCCAAGTAGTTCTCCATCTAGTTTTAACAAGTGAGATTCCTGAGATTGCAACAAATACAACAACTGCGAAGATTAAGAAACCAGCTGTATATCCATCAAATGCACCTTTAGACCAACCAAGAGTTTGGATTAATGCAGTACCACCAAGACCACCAGCACATCCAACGATACCAGTCATGATACCAATATCTTTACCAAATCTTTGTGGAACTAATTGGAATACAGCTCCATTTGCCATACCAAGATTTGCCATGATTAAGAATAATACTAAAATTGCAAATGCAAATGGTAATTCCATTGTTGCATTAATAATTACTAATAAGGCAACAGTTCCATAGAAGTAGTATAGAGATCTAACTCCACCAATCTTATCTGCAACTGCTCCACCAACTGGTCTTAATACAGCTCCTGCAAAGATACATAAAGCACCAAAGTAACCAGCGATTACTTTAACATTACCTTCATCTAATATATCAAGACCAAATGCTGACATGTCTACTTGATAAGTATTCATTAAATAAACTTTCATATATCCTGCAAATCCAACAAACCCACCGAAACTTACAGCATAGAATAAACAGAACCACCATGTATCTTTGTCTTTTAAAAGTTTACCATAGTCTTTTAATTTCTTTGGATTCTTTTTATATACATCTTCTGGAGCATCTTGTGCTAAGAAGAAATAAGCAACTAGTGTAACTATTGCCATTGCTGCACCTACACCAAATACTGATTCCCATCCCCAGATTTCAGCAATCTTTGGAGCAAATAAGAAGTCAATAACAACACCAATATTACCAGCACCTGCAATTCCTAAAACAACACCTTGTAATTTAGGTGGATACCATTGACCAGCTTGTGGAAGTGCAACTGCAAATGAAGCTCCCGCAAAACCAAGACCAAGTGCAACAATTAGTAATTGATTATAAGTAATCTCACTACCTAATAAATATGCTGTTAATAATGCAGCAATTACTACCGTTTGTGACATTAATGCTGTTAGCTTAGCACCAAGTTTATCAACACCAAATCCTAATACTATTCTTAAAATAGCTCCTGAAAGAATTGGAAGAGAAAGTAAAGTAGCTTTTTCTCCTGCTGTCATTATATGACCAGTTAAAGCTAAAGCCTCAGTAATTTCTGTACTTAGTGGACCTAACATTGTCCAAACCATAAAACTCATGTCAAAGTATAAAAAAGCCATAAACAATGTTGGTGCATGTCCTTGACCTCTTAAATCTTTTAATCCTGCCATTTTATTCCTTTAATGTAATTATAAGTTTATTATATATCTTTTTCGTCTTAGTTAGCTCTGTTTACTGTATAAAAAGTATTCATTTTGTTAAGTCTAGTTATTAGAGATTATATGTGTATATTATATATACCAATTGTGTATATAATATATCTTATAATGATAGAAAATATTTTAATGAAAATTTAAGTAAAAAAAAACTAAAAAAATGTATTTTGACTATATCATCGAGCTTTGACGGTTAATAATAATTAATTTAATGTAAAATTAATTATAAAATGTATATAAAATATACATATAATCTGTATTATTTATTCTAATACTCTGTTACTATTAAAACTGAAAAACATTGATATTGATTAAAAGGATAAAAAGATGATTAAGCAGGTTCTAAAAATTGGGTTAGGTATATCTATAGTTGCCAGTACATTATTAGCAGCTCCAGAGAAAACAAAATTAAAGATTGGTTTCATTGCCTTAACTGATTGTGCTCCATTAGTAATAGCTAAAGAAAAAGGTTTCTTTAAAGCGGAAGGTTTAGATGTACATGTTGCAAAAGAAGGTGGAGGATGGCCTGGAATTCAACAAAAAGTAATTTCTGGAGAATATGACTTTTCTCATGCATTAGCAGGTATGCCAATTGCAGCAACTTTAGGAATTAATGGAAATGCACATTTACAAGCTTTATTATCTTTAGATTTTAATGGTAATGCAATTACATATGGTAATGATATTATTAAAAAGATGGAAGAGTTTGGATTAGATAAAACTGAACGTCCTGTTACTGCTGATTCATTAAAAAAATATATTGATTCAAAAAGAGCAAAAGAGGGTAAAAATTATCAACCATTAAGTTTTGGTATGGTTCACCCAGTTTCAACACACAACTATGAATTAAGATATTGGATGGCTTCATCTGGAATTAGACCTGATCAAGATTGTACTATTAAACCTTTCCCCCCACCAACAATGCCATCAAACTTAATTGCTGGAAATATTGAAGGTTATTGTGTTGGTGAACCTTGGAATTCAAGAATTGTACTTAAAGGTAAAGGTTCAGCACTAGTTACAAATTATGATATTTGGAATAATAATCCAGAAAAAGTTTTACAAGCAAGAGCTGATTTCGTTAAGAAAAATCCTGAAACTACAAAAGCAGTTATGAGAGCAGTTATTAAAGCTCAAAAATGGTTAGATGAATCTTGGGAAAATAGAGAAGAAGCAATTGGTTATTTAGCTAAAAGAAACTATGTAAATGCTCCTAAAAATGTATTAAGAAAATCAATGTCTGGTACATTCCTTTATAACAAAGGTGTAGATTCTGCAAACCCTATGTTTAATGTATTCGCAAATAACTATGCATCATATCCATTCTATTCACATGGTATGTGGTTTGTTACTCAAATGTATAGATGGGGACAACTTGACAAAGCTGTAGATATGAAAGCATTAATTAAAAAAGTTTATAGACCAGATTTATTTGCTGAAGTTGCAAAAGAAGTTAATTATATATTACCTCCAAGTGCTTGGAAAAAAGATGGTGTTGATGAATATAATAAATTCTTAGATGGAAGAGTTTGGGATCCAAATAAAGCTGTTGAATATATTTTTGATGCAAAAGTTCAAAATTCATTAGTATCTAAAGAAGATTTAATGAAAGCTAATAACTGGAAAGTTGAAACAAAACAACCAAAATATGAGTGTCATTATGGACCTGCTGGTTGTGCTGATCCAAAGTATGTAACTAAATAATATCACTATTTAGGATGAAAAGATAAAGTTTTAAACTTTGTCTTTTTATATGCCTAGTTGTAAGTTCTTTTGTACTTACTCTCGGACTCTAGGCATTTAAAAGAACAAAAAAAAAGGTAAAAAATGAATAAAGAAATATATAAAAAGATACTATTTCCATTTATAGTGTTATTAGTATTGATTCAAGTTTGGTCAGGAATTGCAAGTATTGTTGAGGATTTCCCAACACCAAGTGACACTTATGTTTATGCATTTGGAGGTGTTACAGCAGATGGTGATGAAATTGAGGGTGTTTTATCAGACCCTTTTTATATTGAGAATCAAGATGATAAAGGTTTGTTTTGGCAAATACTAGCATCTTTAGAGAGAGTATTTGCTGGATTTGTTTTAGCAATTATTGTGGGAGTTCCTATTGGATTACTTGTAGGAATGAGTAAAAACTTTCAATATGCATTAGATCCATTTATTCAGATATTCAAGCCGGTTTCACCACTTGCTTGGTTACCTCTATTACTGTTTGTTTTTCAAGATATTACTACTACGGCAATATCAACTATTTTTGTAACATCAATTTGGCCTATTATTATAAATACAGCTTTAGGTGTTAAGAATGTAAGTGAAGATTATTTAAATGTTGCAAAGGTTTTACAGTTTACATCTCTTGAAAAAATAACAAAAATTATATTACCCGTAGCAGTTCCATATATTTTTACAGGAATGAGATTATCTTTAGGTATTGCATGGTTAGTAATTGTAGCTGCTGAGATGTTAACTGGTGGAATTGGTATAGGATTTTGGATTTGGGATGAATATAATAATCTTGCTTATCACAATATTATAATTGGTATTATACTTGTTGGTTTAATTGGATTTATATTGGATACATTAACGGGAAAAATTGCAGATTATTTTGATTATAGAAAAAAAGCGTAGGGATAAAAAATGAGTAATAATAAATTTTTAGAATTAGAAAATATACATAAAAGTTTCCCTCTTGGTGGAGGGAAAGAATACGTAGCAGTTGTTGATGTAAATGTTAAAATTGCAAAGAACGAGATTATTTCAATTATTGGTCATAGTGGATGTGGTAAGTCAACTTTACTAAATATGATTGCAGGACTTGATGCCCAAACTAAAGGTAATATTATTTTAAATAATAAAGAGATTGTAGGCCCTGGTCCAGAGAGAGCAGTTGTTTTTCAAAATCATTCTTTATTACCTTGGTTAAGTGTATATGAAAATATAGAGATGGCTGTTAAAAAAGTAATGCCTGAATTATCTCCTTCTGAGTTAAGAGCAAGAGTAGAAAAATTTGTTTCTATGGTAAATTTAGATCATGCTAAAGATAAATACCCTGGAGAAATTTCAGGTGGTATGAAACAAAGAGTAGGAATTGCCCGAGCATTATCTATTAAACCAGATGTATTACTTATGGATGAACCTTTTGGTGCATTAGATTCTTTAACACGTGCAAATTTACAAGAGCATTTAATGAGAATACAACAAAGTGTACAAAATACTGTAATTATTATTACTCATGATATTGATGAAGCAGTATTATTAAGTGATAAAGTAATTATGATGACAAATGGTCCAGAAGCTACTATAGGTGAAATTTTAGAAGTTAAATTAGATAGACCTAGAAATAGAGTTGAACTTCAAAGTGATCCCGAATATATTAGATGTAGAGAAGCAATTCTGAGTTTCCTATATGAGAAATTTGCTAAAGACGATGAATAATCTTATAATTGCTTGAGCTTTCAAGCAATTATTAATAACTTTAAACTATATATTAACAAACTGTCTAAATAATAATCAAAACATACCTTTTATATGCACCTTAAAATCATATAATTCAATAATGAATATATAAAAATAATAAAAGGAAATGTTCAAAACATTAAGATCATGATAAAAGAAATATTAGAAAAAAAATTATTGAAAATTTATTTTCAACCAATTGTATCAATTAGAACAAAGAAAATATATGCTTTTGAAGCATTAACTAGATGTACATACAAAGAAAAAAACATATCTCCTGATAGCTTATTTCTTCTTGCTAGAGAAGAAGGTTTAATTTATGAGTTAGATACTTACACAAGAGTTGAAGCAATTAAAAAATTTCATAACTATTATAAAAGAAATAAAGATTTAATTTTATTTTTAAATTTTGAATCAAAACTTATTGATAATGGAGTTTTTGTAAAAGATAAAAATGAATTTCTTTCTTTAGTAAATAACTTAGGTATTCCACCATCAAATTTTTTAATAGAAATTAAAGAAGATGAAATATCAAATACAAAACTTCTTATTGATTTTTGTCAAAAATATAAAAACTTAGGTTTTTCAATAGCTTTAGATGATTTTGGAACAGGAAGTTCAACCTTTGATAGAATTAATCTTATTAAACCAGATATTATAAAAATAGATAAGTCTTTATTTGTAGATATAAAAAAGAATCATGTAAACAGAGGAATAGTAAAAGCGATTTCAAGTATGTGTCATAATATAGGAACTAGAGTTTTAGCAGAAGGTGTTGAATGTGAATTAGCAATAATAACATCAATGAAAATGGGTATAAATTTATTTCAGGGATATTTTTTCTCTAAGGCTATCAAAAATTGTTATGGTGAAAATATATATGATATTTTAAAAAAGGTGACTGAAATTGGGAATAGTTTTAAAACTAAAACTATAAATTCTATTAAGAAGAAACGAAAACTAGTACTAAAATATGACTTAATTGTTGAAAATATTATAAAACAAATTAATGATATATCATACTCAAATAAAATACTAAAAGAATCTTTTCATATTTATAAAAATATTGAGGCAATCTATTTAATAGACTCTAATACTTCAAAACAAATTAATGAAACAATTATTTCAAAAAAAATTAAGAGGAAATTTAGAGCAAGTAAATGTGGTGATGAACATTATTTAAAAGAGTATTTTTATATTACGAAAGAGTCTATAGACGGTAAGTTTTTAAGTGAAAAATACATCTCTTATGCAACAAGTAATATATGTAAAACTTTTTCAAAAAAGTTTTTATTAAATGATAAAGAATATATCATTTGTATAGATATAGTTATTGAAGGAAAATAAAATGAAGTCATTATTTAATAAAATAAATTTAAAGAATAAACTAATACTTCTGTTTATAAGTCCACTACTTGGGTATTTAATTGTATCATACATTTTGATAAGTAATAACTATTCTAAATACATTAAATATCAAGAATTAAAAATAAATATTGAAACTAAGATTAAAGTTCTTAATTCTGAATTAGGAGAATATTTAATAAGTGATAATAAAAACTTAGAGCTATTTATTGATGATAAGATCCAAACTATTTATACTAGTTTAGTTTTTAATATTTCTTTATTTATAGGAATATTATTCTTGACTTTTTTAATATTTTTTAATATTCAATTTTATATTATAAATTCAATAAAAACTATAAGAAGTGGATTAGATGGATTTTTTAATTATCTAAGATCAACTGAAAAAGATCTAGAAAAAATAGAGTTAAATTCTTTAGATGATTTTGGAAGTATGGCTAAAGATATAAATAAAAATATTCAAAAAATTAAAGATGGATTAGCAATTGATAATGAAGTTATAAATGAAGCAAAATTTGTTTCAAAAATGGTTGGAAAAGGATTTTTAGTATATAGAATTAATTCTTCGGCGAATAATATATATATCAATGAACTAAAAGATAATGTTAATTTAATGATTGATAGTTTAAGAGTAAATATTGTTAATTCTTTTCAAACTTCACTTAATTATGCAAACAGAGAGTTTGAAGTAAAAGCTAATAAGAGCGATATTGGTGCAATTGTAAATACATTACTAAGATGTTTAAATATGATAGGTACAAATATATCAGAGTTTTTAGCAATGGTAAATAAAAATGGTAATATTTTAGATTCTAAATCAAGTGAATTATTAGAATTAGTAAATCAGTTACATACTTCATCTTTAAATCAAGCTTCATCATTAGAACAAACTACAGTAGCAGTTCAGGAAATAACTGCAAGCTTAGAAATTACTTCTTCTAAAGCTCTAAATATGCTTGAAATTGCTAACTCAACGAAAGCTTATGCAAATGAAGGTATCAAACTAGTTGAGAATACACAGAAGTCTATGAATGAAATTAATGAATCAACAAATACAATAAGTGATGCAATAACAATTATTGATCAAATTGCTTTTCAAACAAATATTCTTTCTTTAAATGCAGCAGTTGAAGCAGCAACAGCAGGAGAGGCAGGGAAAGGATTTGCAGTAGTTGCACAAGAAGTTAGAAATTTAGCAAATAAATCAGCAGATGCTGCAAAAGAAATTAAAACTCTTGTTGAAATAGCAAATATAAAATCAATTGATGGTAAAAATTATTCTCAAGAGATGAAAAATAGTTTTGAAAAATTAAACTCAATGATTGAAGATAATACAAATATTATAGGGGAAGTTGCAAAATCAAATGAAGAACAGATGAATAATATAAGCCAAATAAATGAAGCTATGAGTAGCTTAGATAGAATTACACAAGATAATGCTTCTATGGCTACGCAAACAAAAAGTGTTGCAATTGAAACAAATAGTGTTGCACAGGATATGCTTCATGCAGCTTCTTTAAATAACTATGATATTGAAGTTGAAAAAAGAATAGGTGACTTTGAATTTACTCAAGAATTAAATAATATTAAAATTGAATATACAAAATTTAAACAAGCAATATTGAATCAGGTAAATAATAACAAAAAGAATATTGAAATAAATGTTACTCATAGAAAAGAAGTATATATATTTATGGATAAGCTTAGAGATAAAGATTGTGTAAATAATGATGACTATATCCTCTTAGAGCAGAAAACAAAAGCCCTTGATAATTTATTAATTAACTATGGTATGTATATGAAAAATAGAGATGAAGAAAATATCCTAGATAGTTCAAATAGGGTTGAAATGACCATTGATGAGATATTTGTAATTTTAAATAGCTTTAAAGAGAATAATTAAAATATATTGATAGAACTTTATTAAGTGATAAAGTTATCATGAGGAAGGAAATAAAATGAATACTAAAAGAGTAAGATAATTTATTTATCTTACTCTTTTATATTAAACTCTTCTATCATTGTATTTGCTAATAATCTTAAACTCTTTCTATCAAGTTCACTATCAACACCATCTTCAATATTAAGTATGTTTTTATGGAATTTTTCAAAGAACTCTAATATTTTAGGGTCTTTTTTATGAGAATTATTTACTAATGCACCAGCATCAAGCATTTGAATAATTAATTCTTTTTTATCCATAAATGCAGCATAATTAATTGGTTTTAATCCAAATTTATCAGGGATGTTGATTATATCTTGGTTATATGAATGAATTAATTTAAAATATCTTGTAGTATCTTTCCAAATACAATTATGAATAATACTTCTCCCTTTATTATCAACTGCTAAACAATCAGATTTTGCTTCAAGTAAAAGTTTTACTGTATATTCACACTTTTCAGCAACTGATTTATGTAAAGGTGTTAGTCCTTCATGATTCTTTGCATTAACATCCACTCCGATATTTATCAAGTTCTGCATCATATCTAAATATTGTTTTTTCTTTTTTTTACTAGAATGGGAATTATTATAATCCATTAATTCAAATATTATATTATTACCTTCTTTATCACTTAAATTAATATCAATATTATTATCTCTAAATATTTTAAAAAGATTCATATTAAAGTATAAAATAGAATCAAAGAATAGTGGTTTTCCTTTTGAATTAAGTTGTTTAAAATCTACATGAGAATGTTCTATTATTCTACTTAATACTGTTAAGTATTCACCATTAATATCAAGCTCTTTTTCAATATCTAGGTCTAATTCTTTATGATTTTGAGAGAATAAAACTATATTACTAAGTATTTCAATACAGTTTTTACCTTGTTTATTTTTTATATTTGGATTTGCATCGTGGTCTAAAAACTTAATAATAGTTTTAATATTTGCAATACCCATTAATATTAATACAGATAAGACTGTTTCTCCATTTATATTTTGATGATTTATTGAGATGTTTTTATTTGATAAAAAAATATCAATTAATTTTATATCAGTACTTCTTGTTGCTGCGTAAAATGCTGTTTCATTTTTATCATCAATTGCTTCAATTTCTACACCTTTATTAATTAATTCTTTAATCATTAATAGGTGATTCTCTTTTTCGTCTTGATTTTCTTTTGTTGTATTCAAAAAATGATTAATTGATTCTATTAAGATTGTTGTATTATTTGAACTACGAGTGTTGATATCACAACCTAGTTCAACAGCTTTTTCTAGAATTTCAACATTTTTATAACCTTTTGAAATTGTATAGAATAAAAAATTTTTCCCATTCTTATCTTGTATTGTTGGATCAGCACCTAATTCCATTAAATCAATTGCAAGATTATTGTTTCGTAAAACAACTTCTTGTTGTAATACAGTATTTCCTTTATGGTTAATATGGTTTACATCCACATCTTCTAAAGATGCAACTAAAGAAATAATCTCTTTATTACCATTAGAGATTGCGTCAAAAATCAGATTATTTCCATATTTATCTTCATTTGAAAGATTCTTTGATTTGGAGATTAAATAGTTAACTAGTTTATTGTTACTTGATATGATTGCTTCTTGAATTAAAGATCTATGATGAATATTTATATGATTTGCATTAGCTCCACACTCAATTAGTAGAGTGATTAATGGTAAATTATTTGAATGCAATGAATAAAATAGTGCTGTTTCATTTTCTGAGTTTTGTATCTCAGTATTAACATCTTTATTCAGTAACCATTTAACTGATTCTAGAAAACCAGCTTTTGAGCATATATGTAAAAATGTTTCTTTATTATCATTTTGCCAATTAAGATCAATTTTAGAGTTTTTAAAAACTGTGTCAATTCTTTTTTGATCAAATACAGGGTTTAATAATTCAGATAATAACTCCAACTCATTATAGTTTTTTTTATTCATAAAACCTTTTAACATACATTTACTCTTCATCTGTTAATTTTCTTTATTTTATTATCACTTAGCTAAAAGATAGATATATTGCAGCTTTAAATAGATATAAGAATAAAGGTGATATAAACATTTTAAATAATTGTATATAAAATATACAATGAGTATGTTTACTTATCATGTGTAATGTTTTATAATACTAAAATAATAATTGACAAAGGGGTCATATGGAAAATTTTGCTGATGTAAAATATATTTTAGATGGGTTTCTGTTTGTATTTGCAGGAATCTTAGTAATGTGGATGGCTGCAGGATTTGCAATGCTAGAAGCTGGGTTAACGAGAACAAAAAATAATGCAACTGTATTAACAAAAAATATTGCTTTATTCGCAGTATCTTGTATTATGTTCTATTTTGTTGGATACAACTTTATGTATGGTGATGGTAGTGCATTTATTGGTAGTGGTTCAATGTTAAGTGGAAAAACAAATGAAGCAATGGGTTATCCTGTTATGGCTGATTTCTTTTTTCAAGTAGTATTCGTAGCAACTGCAGCTTCTGTAATTTCAGGAACTATTGCTGAGAGAATGAAACTATGGCCATTCTTAATATTTGTTACTGTTTTATCTGGTGTTATTTACCCAATTCAAGGTCACTGGACATGGGGTGGAACTGAACTTGGTGGTGTAATTGCAGGTTTCTCTGATTTTGCTGGTTCAACTATTGTTCACTCAGTTGGTGGATGGGCTGCCTTAGCTGGTGTTCTTATCTTAGGAGCAAGAAAAGGTAAATATGGTAAAAATGGACAAGTTAGACCAATTCCTGGTTCAAACTTAACATTAGCAACTTTAGGTACATTCATTTTATGGATGGGTTGGTTTGGATTTAATGGTGGTTCTCAATTAGCACTAGGTTCTAAAGCTGATATTGATGGAATCGCAATGGTAATTGCTGATACAAATATGGCTGCTTGTGCAGGTGCTTTAATGGCTGCATTATTAACGCAACTTTTATACAAAAAAGTTGATTTAACAATGGTTCTAAATGGTGCATTAGCTGGTCTTGTATCTGTTACTGCCGGACCTGATTTAGGTATGCTTATTTCATTTGTTGAAGGTATTATTGGTGGTGCATTAGTTGTATTTGCTGTTCCTTTATGGGATAAGTTAAGAATTGATGATCCTGTTGGTGCTTTATCTGTTCACTTAGTTGCAGGTATTTGGGGTACTTTAGCTGTTGGTATATTTAATCCAGAAGTTGCAATTATGGCTCAGGTTAAAGGTATTGTTGTTATTGGTGCTTTTGTATTTATTTCATCATTTATCGTTTGGAAAGTTTTAGATATGGTTGTTGGATTAAGAGTTGATGAAGAGACAGAAATTGATGGTCTTGATATTCATGAAACTGGACTAGAAGCATATCCAGAATTTAAAAGAGCATAGGAATTAGAATATGAAAAAAATTGAAGCAATAATCAAGCCTTTTAAACTTGAAGATGTTAAAGATGCATTAGTTGAAGTTGGAATTACTGGAATGAGTGTTTATGATGTAAAAGGTTATGGACGACAACAAGGTCACTCTGAATTATACAGAGGGGCTGAATATGTAGTAGATTTCTTACCAAAAATTAAAATTGATTTAGTTGTACGTGAAGATATGGTAGATACTGCAATATCTGCAATAGTTGAATCAGCAAAAACTGGTAAAATTGGTGATGGTAAAATCTTTGTATCGTCATTAGATGATGTAGTTAGAATTAGAACTGAAGAAAAAGGTCCTGACGCTATATAACTTTTAATTACAATTTAAGAAAATATACTTTTTTCTTAAATTGTATACTTTATATACAAATAATTTAAAATAAATATTTTTTATACCTATATAATATAAATAAAACGATCACAAGGATTTATTTATGAATATAGAATCTGTCTCTTATGTAATTGATACCTTATATGCAATCTTTGCTATGACATTAATTATTTTTATGGTTCCAGGGTTTGCAATGCTAGAAGCTGGTATTGTAAGAACTAAAAACGTTACTGCAGTATTAACTATTAATACATTAATCTATGCAATTGCATCATTATCTTTCTTACTTATAGGATACTCTATTGCCTTTGGTGATTTTGGAAGTGATAGTATGAGTAAATGGGCTGCATTTATGTTCCAAATGGCATTCGTTGGGAAAGTTGTAAATGTTATGTCAGGTGGAGTTAGTGAAAGAGCTAAAATAGTACCACTTGCAATATTTACTGTTATCATGGCAGCTGTTCTTTATCCTTTAATTGTAAATGTAACATGGGGATTAAACTTTCTAGAAGGAACATTCCTTTCTTTATCAATGTATGATTTAGCTGGTTCAACAGTAATTCACTCAACTGGGGGTTGGGCTTTATTAGCAGCAATTTTAATAATAGGCGCAAGAAAAGGAAGATACACAAAGACTGGTGGAATTAGAGTAATTCCAGCTTCAAATATCCCTTTAGTAACATTAGGTGCTTTTCTTCTATGGATTGGTTGGTTCGGATTTAATGGAGGATCTGTAGGTTCAATTACTTCAAAAGAGAATGCTGATGCAGTTGCTCTTACAATTATGAATACTAATACAGCTGGATTAGCTGGTGCTTTAATGGTTGCAGCTTTTATGTATTTTAGATATAAAAAACTTGATATTACGATGATTTTAAATGGTGCATTAGGTGGATTAGTTGCAGTTACTGCAGGACCTGATTTATATGATATTTATACTCCAATTTTAATTGGTGCAATAGGTGGTATTATTGTTGTATTTGGTGTATCTTTCTTTGATAAATTAAGACTTGATGATCCAGTGGGTGCTTTATCTGTACATTTACTAAATGGTATTTGGGGAACATTAGCTGTTGGAATATTTGCTTCTAATGGTACAGATATTACATTATTAGGACAAGTAAAAGGTATTATAGTAGTAGGGTCATTTGCCTTTATATCATCATATATTATTTTATTTATTATAAATAAGGTTACACCATTAAGAGCAGATAATGATGAAGAGATGCAAGGTCTTGATGTTGAAGAATGTGGTCTAGAAGCTTACCCTGAATTCAAAAGAGCTTTCTAAATAAGATATAAATTTATATAAAACCTGATAGAATAAAAAGAATAAAAAAGGATAAACTTTGAAAAAAATTGAAGCAGTAATAAAACCATTTAAACTAGAAGACGTAAAAGATGCCTTAACTGAAGCAGGAATTACAGGTATGACAGTATCTGATGTAAAAGGTTATGGAAGACAACAAGGACACTCTGAATTATATAGAGGGGCTGAATATGTTGTTGATTTCCTTCCAAAAATAAAATTAGAATTAATTGTTGCAGAAGCAGACGTTGATAGTACAATTAAATTAATCACTGATTCTGCAAAAACAGGGAAAATTGGAGATGGAAAAATATTTGTATCTGCTATTGAAAAAATTGTTAGAATTAGAACAGGTGAAGAAGATGAGGAAGCAATTTAATGAATAGTCTAAGTACTTTTGAGATTAATGAACCTCTAGATATGCATCTTCACTTACGTGATGGTGATATGTTAAAACTTGTTGGTCCTTTAACTTCTAATACTTTTACGGGTGCATTAATTATGCCAAATCTAGTACCTCCAATTACTACAAAAGAAGCATTATTCTCTTATAAAAAAAGAATTAAAGAAGCGTGTAAAGATGATATTTTTGATGCTCATGTAACTTTGTTTTTTCAAGCTGATTATTCTTATGATTTTCTATCAGATATTAAAGAAGATATTATTGGTATAAAACTTTATCCTGCTGGAATTACTACTAATTCTGAAACTGGTGCTTCTTCAATGGATGTTGAAGTATTAAGACCAACTTTAGAATCAATGTCTAAACTTGGAATTCCATTATGTATTCATGGGGAAACTAATGGTTTTGTTATGGATAGAGAAAGAGAGTTTATGCCAATTTATGAATCAATTGCAAAAGCTTTCCCTGATTTAAAAATCATAATGGAGCATATTACTACAAAAGACGCAGTAGAACTACTAGAGAAATATGATAACTTACATGCAACTGTTACTTTACAACATCTATTAATTACTTTAGATGATGTTGCAGGTGGAATGCTAAAACCTCATTTATTCTGTAAACCAATTGCAAAAAGACCAGAAGATAGAAGTGCTTTATTGAGTGCTGCACTTAAAGCTCATCCTAAATTAATGTTTGGAAGTGATTCTGCTCCTCATCCTAAGCATAAAAAAGAGTCTTGTGGTTGTGCCGCTGGAGTATTTACTTCTCCTATTGCTCTTCAAGTTTTAGTTGAGTTGTTTGAAACACATAATTGTTTAGATAATTTAAATGATTTTGTATCATTAACTGCACAAAAAATCTATGGATTAAGTCCAAAGAAAAAAACTATAAAATTTGAAAAAAAGGACTTTGTAGTTCCATCTTCATACGAGTATAAAAATGAAAATGTAGTACCAATGTATGCAGATGAAACATTAGCATGGAGTATTAAAAAGGGTTAATTATTTTTAAGTACCTCTGTCATCTAGAAGTCTTTTAATATTAATAGACTTCTCTTTTGCTTTAACTAATCTTTCTTCTCTCATAACTCTTAATATTTCTAAGGTTTCTTGTTTTTCTTTATCAAGGTTAGATTGTACTTGAATAGCTTTTCTATTATTTGAAATTCCAGATAAACTTAAAAATTTCTCTTTTTTATTTATATATATTTTATTTGATGAAGATGTAGCATTTTTATTAAAAACAATTACATCATCGATTTTTAGATTTAGAATATCTTCAGTACTTAATTCAGTCTCTGCCATAATAGACTCAACTTTCATTTTTGCACCTGATATCAAAGTTGTAATATCTTTTTTTCTACTTGACTTTCTATTTTTACCTTCCGAGAAAACTTTTTCGACTATTTTATTTAAAAGAGGTTCAATGTATGATATTGGATAACAAATAGATAGGAAACCTGATTCTTCATCTATTGTAATCTCTAGAACAACAAGTAATACAATCTCATGGTCAGAGATAATCTGAATTGCATTTGCATTTGTATCTCTTGATTCTGTTTTAAAATTTAGAGTTGTAATATCTGCCCATGTTTTATAAAGATTTTTTATAAACATTTCATAAAAATGTTCAAAAATTTCTACTTCGATTTCTGTTAGTTCTCTATCTAAATTATCATTTGTATTAACCGCCCCTGAACCTAATAACTCAGCAATAATTTTATGTGAAATTCCAGGATTACATTCAATTACAATTCTTCCTTCCATAGGCTTAATTGAAAGTGTGTTTAAAGAAGTTATTTGCGGAATTGAAAGAATAAATTCCCCATAAGTCATTTGTTCAATAGAGTAAAGTTTAACATCAACAATTTTTCTAAGCATTGCGGATAAATCAGTAATAAAATCTCTAAGCATTTTATCATGAATTGCAGAGAAAGCTTTAAATTGTTCTCCTGAAATACGATTTGGTTTTTTAAAATCATAAATAGAGTAGTTCTTCTCTTTTGAAACAACTTTTTCAATAGGCGAGCTATCAATATCTTCACCTTGCTCGGCAATATCTAATAGTGCATCAATTTCATCTTGACTTAAGAATTCAGCCATATTATCCTCTTACCTCAAACTCGACATCAATAGCACCCATTTCTTTTATCATTTTAAGAGTGTCAATTATTTCAGTCATTGGTAATTTCATAACTTTCATTGCTCTTACTAAATCTGAAACAGTTGGAGTCTTTTTTGTATTAATCATTGCATTATCAATATTCACAGCTGGTTTATCCGCTATCTTTACATCATCACCAATATCAACACCTTTATTAAGCTTAGGGTCAAGCCATTGAGAGTCATTTAAATTAGATTTCTTAATTCTGATTGTAAAAGAATCTCTTGCAATAGTAACTGGAGATATTGGTATGTCCGCACCTGCTATTATTGATTCTCTATTCATATCAATAATTATTTTCTTTTTAAAATCAGAATTCAATGGAATACTTTCAACCATTGAAATAAATTTTATAATTGAAATTTCACTAGGTTTGTTTATTTGAATAGTTCTCGTATCAAGAGCATATGCCAATTCTCTTCCAAACTTTTTGTTTATTTTTGTTTCTATTAAATCAGCGTTTTTAGCTGAACTTTTATATAAACTAAGTGTTATATTGTCTTCATCTTGTAAGTTATACTCAATTTCATTCTCAACTGTAGCACCCTCATAAATAAAACCTGTAGTTTTATTATTTGTATTTGCAACAATAGTTCCTTGAGCGAGAGCATAAACTTTACCATCAACACCTTTTAACTGTGTTATTAGAAGTTCTCCATGATCAACTGATTTAGAATCTCCAATTGTAGATACTTTTATCTTTATTTTATCACCTTGCCTTGAGAAAGCAGGAAGGCTTGCTGTTACCATAACAGCTGCTATATTTTTCGAATTTATTGAACCAGCAGGTATTTTAATATATGAGTTTCTAAGTAAATTTTGAAGTGATTGCATTGTAAACTTTGATTTATCACCAGTTCCAGCAAGTCCAACTACTAAACCATATCCTATAAGTTGGTTATCTCTAATTCCAATAATATTTGAAATGTCTTTTACTGTTTGAGAGTATAAAGATGAAAAGAAAAATAATACTAATAAAAAATATTTCAATATAATACCTTGCAGTTAATTGAAATTATTTTATCGTAAATTTAATAAAAAAAGGTATAATCATGTAATAAAATTTATTATAGGGCATTAATTTGAATATTTATATTTATGGTAATAATAGTTTTAAAAAAGAAATACATGAAACGTTAGAACATTCAAATATAAAATTTAAATTAGACAGTGATAGTAAAATTGAAGATATTTTAGATCTTGAATTACTTAAGTCTACAATTGAAGCAAGCCCTGATGATATTTATTTAATTGATGATGAAAAAATCATTAAAAAAAATGCAATTACTCAAAAAATAAAATTTCTTAATCCTAAAGATGGGATTGAAGAAGAATTTTTATTGGATAATGGAATATCTGATATCTCAGTTGATTCTTTAAAAGAAATACCTAAATACATTTTAAAAAAATATGAGCAACAAAAAGAAATAGAACCTAATATACAAAATTCTATAATTGATATTGTTGATAAAGCTTACGAAAATGACGAAGATGATTTTGAGTTAGATGATGAATTAGCAGAACTTCTTTCAAGTAGAAAATCTGAAAAAAAGAGAGACGATACTCTTGATAAATTAGAAAATATTGATATAAATAATGTACTTCAACCTATGGAAACAATTGAGAAAAGAGATGTAAGTTTAGATGAAATTGAAGGCCTGATAGGTGATAAAAATGATTCTAATGATGAATTATCAAAGGATGAAATAACTTCAATAATTAATTTTGATGAAGATGTGGGATTAAATAATATTGAATCAGATTATGATGATGAAAAATTACTTGATGAAGAAAAAGTTCAAGAATTAGAAGAACATAATAAGTCAAGTATTAATGAAATTGAGAAGATAATTGTAGAAGAATCTATAGAAGGAGATGATATGTCTAGTGATTTTTCAGAACTTGATTCACTAAATGAACAAGATATTTTGAATGCTTTAGAAAGTATTGATAGTCCAGTAGTAACTACAACAAATACTACAAGTGATAAAAAAGTTGGAAATGAAAAAGTTGAAGTAATAAGCTCAAATGTTCAAGATATTGCAGAATTAATAGCAAAATTATTAAATAACAAAACTTTAGAAATTACAGTAAAAATAAAAGACTAAATGTGGATTTAATTGGAATTGCTGAAAATACAGTAAAAATTATTTTAATTTTAGGATTACCATCATTACTTGTTAGTATGGTTATAGGGTTAATAATTTCAATTTTTCAAGCAGTTACTCAAGTTAGTGATGCATCACTTAGTTTTGTTCCCAAAGTTATATTTGTATCTGGATTTATTCTAATATCTTTACCTTGGATAGGGGATAATATCGAAACATATACAAAGGATTTATGGGATTTAATATTAGTTTTTGGTAATTAAATATGATTGATCAATTATATAATCTCAAAAAAACTCAAACAGATCAAAGACTTATGCAAAAAGGTCAACTATTATCAAAAATAGAGAGAATAAATGCAGAAATCTTAATTACAAAAACACAAATTGATACATCCACGGTACAAAAATTTGGTGCAATTTCAGATTTTGCAGTTTTGCAAATGCATAAAAATACGATGAAATTACATATATCAAAACTAGAAGTAAAAAAAAATCTTCTAAAAGATGAATTAGCATTACTAATTAAAGATATAATAGAATTACAAAAAGAAACAGAGCAATTTGGATATATATTAGAAGAGCAAAAACAAGAAGCAATAAAAAAGATTTTACTTGCTGAGGAAGAAGAAGCTAATGAATATATTCAAAGTAAATATATCTCTGGATAAAGGCTTATAAATTGTTTAATAAAATAGTTATTTTTTTATTGTTCTCTTCTTTATTGTTTTCTGCTGAGGAAACAAGTAGTGGGTTAATAAAACAAAGAATTGAAGTAAAAGAATTAAAAAAAGATTTAAACTCTTTTTATAATCAGAAAGAAAAAGAATATCAAGATAGAAAAAAAGAGCTTGAGACAATACTTGCGCAAATTAAAAAAGAAAAGTCTGAAATTAAAGCTTTACATGATAAAAATCTATCAATTTTGCAAGATATGAAAGAAACAGTAAATAGTAAAACTGCAAAAATTTATAATTCAATGAAGCCTAAAGTTGCGTCTTCAATCTTTAATGAAATGATTAATGAGGGAAGAATTGAAGATGTTTTTGATATAATTTTAAAATTAAAAGAAAAGAATGTAACATTATTAATGAAATATTTAAGTGTTCCAAATGCAGCAAAACTAACTTTAATGCTTGAAAATTTTAAAGTTGAAAATTAAAAGGGATAACAATGGCTGAAGAAGATAATAAAGAGGAAAATAAAAGTTCAAGTGGTGGTAAAGGAATGATAATTGTATTAATTGCACTAGTTGTAATATTATTATTAGCTGTTGCTGGTGGAGCATTTTTTTTATATTCACAAGGTATGTTTTCTCCTAAAACCGGTGATAATAATCAAGAGATGGTTAAAAAGGAAGAAGCTGGGGATTCAAAGGAGACATTTAAGGCTAATATTGATGACTTAGTTTTAAATATAACAAATGCTAAAGGTAAAGAAAAGTTAATGAAACTATCTTTTACTGTTAAAAGTGTTGAGCCTATGATTGCTACAATAGTAGAAGAAAATAGAGCAGAAATCATTGATGTAGTTATTGCTCAGATTAGTGCAAGAAGTTCTGAAGAATTATTAACAGTTGGAGGAAAAGCTTTATTAAAAGAAGAGCTTTTAGAAGAATTAAATACTGTTATTAATGAAGTAACAGCTAATAATGAAGACGTAAAAGCAAATAATATTAAAAAAATATTATTTACGACATTTGTAATAAAATAGAATTATGATAGTAGCTGTAAAAAGAAATAAAAAACAAAAGCTTATAAAGTTTATTTCATTAGCTGTATTAGTAGCTATGTTTAGTGGCTACTATTTCTATATGGGTAAAGAGTTTGAAGAGAAGCAAAGAATTGAACTTGAAAGTAAAAAAGCAGAGAAAGTAAAAAGCCAGAAAAAAAAGAAGTATAAAAAAACCTTAGAAAAAGCAATACTTACTGAAATAGAAAAAGCAGTGGATTTAATAGGTCAAAAATATATACAACATGTAAAAATTATTGAAAACAAAGTTGTAATAATATGTGAACCAAAAACTAATTTAGATGCACTAAAAGTTAGATATGGAACTATGGCTTTAATTAAGAATACATTAAATGAAATTATAATTGCAATTGATGTTAAATATATAGTAAAAAGTAGATTAAATGCGAAATAGTATATTAATTATAATAATTTCAGTTTTTTTTGTATCTTGTGGAGTTCTTCCAAAACAAGAAATCAGTTTTGCTAAACCAAAAATTCAAATACCAAAAAAGAATCCACTTCCAAAGAATAATAAAGGATCTTTGTATTCAATGCAAGGGGCATCTTTATTTGCAGATAAAAAAGACTTACAAGTTGGTGATATTATACAAATTAATATTAGTGAATCTTTATCTTCTGATTCAAAAAATAAAAGAGAATTGACAAGTACTAGAGCAAGTAACTTAGGTGGTGGTCTTTTAGCAGCTACGGGGACTAATGTTTTAGGTGGTACAGTTAATAATTTAGCAAATAAGCTAAATGGAAATTTAGGTGTTGGTTTTAGTACAAACAGTTCATCTTCCGATAAAGGTGAAGTTAAAACACAATTTGATGAGACTTTTGAAACAGTAATTTCAGCAATTATTGAAGAAACTTATCAAAATGGTAATTATTTCATAAAAGGTTCAAAAGAATTACTAATAGATGGTCAAAAGCAAGAAATTATTATTAGTGGTGTAATTAGACCTTATGATATAACATCTGATAATTCAATTAGTTCTTCTCAAATGGCAAATTTAAAGGTCTTGTATGATAAAGAAGGTCAAGAAGCAGATATCTTAGAAACACCATGGGGCACAAGAATATTTAGAGCAATTTGGCCATTTTAATCTAATTTTAAGAATTGTAATGTAATAATTAGTTATCTTATCCTAAAGGAGTTTCTATGATAGGTACATTGAATGTTTCATATTCTGGACTAAATGCTGCTAAAGTAGCAGTTGAGAACGTATCAAATAATATTGCTAATGAGAATACTCCAGGATACAAAAAAAGAGTTGTTCAGCTTAGTGAATTAGAACAAAATGATAATAGAGTAACAGGTAGAGGAGTTAGTTCTAGTTCTGCATATAGAATAACTTCTCAATACATGTATGAAAATATCTTATCTGAAAACTCAAAATTAAATCAATATGATAAATTATCTTCTACTTTAGCTAATGTTGAATCAGTATTTAAAGAGACTGAAAATAGCGGTTTTTCTGCTGATTTAAATAGATATTTACAATCTATTGAAAATTTAAGGAGTAATCCAAGTTCTGAAGTTGCTAAAACTACTTTAAAGAACGAAGGTAATACTTTAGTTGAATCTCTACAGAATATATATACAAGTATTGAAAAACAAGAGTCTTTAGAAAAAGAAGATTTAAATAATAATGTTGTAAAAATAAATGATATTATTCAAGAAATTGGTTATGTAAATGAAAAACTTGGACAATATAACTCTCCTTCAAATGATCTTTTAGATAAAAGAGATCAATTAGAAAAAGAACTATCAATGTATGTAGATATTGATGTAAGTATTACAAATGGTGATTATGAATTAAAAGTTGCAGGTACAACTGCTGTTAGATTTAACACAAATGTTAGAGCAATAACAGTTGAAGAAGAAAAAACACCTCAAATAGATAAATATGTTAAAGATGATGGTTCTGATATTATGAAACCAATAACTTTTGGTACGGATGATATTATTACTTATAAAATTAATAATGAATTTGAAGTTAGTGTTAAATATGGATTGGGAAGTTCAATAGATTATGATAACGATGGAACAATTGATTTTATTGATGATTCAAATTATATACGAGCATTAGCTCATGAAATAAATAAAGAAACAAATGTAACAACTTTAGTAAAAGCATATAATGGAAACTATGAAACTAAACCTGATGGAAGTATAAGTGAGATTGATAATAGTATTGATAATTTTCTACTAATTGAATCAAAAGTTGATGGCCCTGAAGGGAATTTTGAAGGAAGAATTACAGTTGTTAATAAAACCGGTACAACAGTAACTGAAAAAGCGAATCATTTTGCAGATGATAATTATAGTAGAGAATCAGAATCAAGAACATTTCTTTCTATATATGATAAAGAAATTACAGTAAAAGGTGGAATATTAAAACCACAACTTGATAATCTTGATTCAACTTCATTTAATAATAAAATCCAAAACTATAAGGATAAATTAGATTCTTTTGCTCAAACACTAAGTGATTTAAGTGATAGTTATATAAAAACAAACGATGATGACTATATATATGGTGATATAAGTATTGATTCTCTTAATTCTGTTGATGATCCTCTTTATGTAGGAAAGGAAGTAAGTACTATTAACTTGTTCTCTGGTGGGAATGTAATGTCCTTAAAGTTTAATGAAAATTCTGTAAATGATTTAAAACAAGACGATTTAGATTACTTATCAACTCTACAATGGAAAAAAGACATTTCATTTACGGGAGAAGAACAAGATCCAAATATTTCATCCGCTAGTTCATTATCAGAATTTTTTCAAGATATTAGAATAAATGTTTCTTCTGATAAAGAAAGCAATGACTTTTTATTAAAAACTCAAGAGGGTGTACAACAATCTTTAGAGAGTGCTCATGATCAATTAACAAAAGTTGATTCAGATGAGGAAATGATAAATTTAATTAAATTCCAAGCGGCATATACTGCAAATGCTAAAATTGTAACTGTTATTGATGAAATGTTACAAGTATTACTTGGTTTAAAAAGATAATAGGAGGTAACTATTATGGCTGAAGGTATTTTAGGATTAGGATCAGGTCAAGCTGCATCTTTAAATCAGGACTTAATTGATAAGTTGAAAACAGCAGAGAGAAAATCAACTGTTGAACCACTTGAAACCAGTTTAGAAAGTATTATAATTGAAAAAGAAACATTTACTACAATAGATGAAAAAGTAGCTGAAGTTTTAGATGCTATTAAAGTATTTGATTTATTTGTAGCAGGTGGTTCAACTGTCTTTGATCAAAAATCAGCAACTGCAACAGGTTCTTCAGTTGTTTTTGATGCACCAGATGTTTCTTTATTAAATGAAGGTGTAACAACTGTTGATATTAAAAATTTAGCTCAAAAGGATGCTTATCAATCAAATGCGGTAAATGCAACAACTAAGGATTTAGATATAGATTCGGGTAGTTTAGATATTACAGTATCCAGAGTATTAACTTCTATTGATACAACAGGAAAAACTTATGAAGAACTAGTTACTGAAATAGATGCAATTAGTGGAATTAATGCTTCTTTAGAGCAAGTAGGAAGTGATTCTTATAGACTTGTTATAAAAAGTAGTGAATCAGGTATTGATAATGCAATCACAATAGCTGGTGCAGCAGCAGCTGATGGAATACTAGGTTTTAATAATGCAACTGATGCAATAACAGGAACTTCAAATCATATATTAGAAGCGAAAGATATGCAAGCTTTAGTTGATGGTGTAGAATATAACATTTCATCAAATAGTTTAGAAGTAGATGGCTTAAAAATTGTTGCAACTGAAACTGGTATTTCTAGTATTAATATATCAAAAGATAATACAAGTATTGAAGAAAGTATGAATACTTTTATTGGAAAATATAATGAATTAGTAGCATTAGTAGATAGTGAAGTATATTCTGCAGATTCTGAT
>Ga0105358_10000015_pt1 | contig 59618 bp, 65 predicted proteins | sample GOMGulsemesocosm_5_FD_83509 | JGI IMG/M metagenome (GOLD analysis project Ga0105358, IMG submission 83509) | Methane-oxidizing microbial communities from mesocosms in the Gulf of Mexico - GOM15C Gulf of Mexico | ecosystem: Environmental > Aquatic > Marine > Cold seeps | place: Gulf of Mexico... | reverse complement strand
GGTTAATTTAAAAGTACTTAGTTTTTCTTTTAATGCATTTGCATCTTCAATTTCAGCAGCTTGAGATTCCGCTTTTCTTTTCTCATCTGCTTTATATTTATTCATTACTTCATTGGTTGCAAGTTTTGCCAAACCTTTTCCAACAAGAAAATTTTTCCCATATCCATCTTTAACTTCTTTTACTTCGCCAGTTTTTCCTAGACCTTTTACGTCTTTAATTAATAATACTTTCACTAAAAATCTCCAATTCAATTATATGGTGATTATTTTACTATAATTATTTTAAAGTCAATATAAATTTTTAGTCTAATTGGATTTTAAAAAAATTATGACCATCTTTGTATTCATATAATAAGTTCATCTGATGCATATCTAAGATTGAATGTACAATATAAAGTCCAAGACCCATACCATGATTTTTGGATTGGGTTTCATTGTGAAAGGGTTTAAAATAATCTTCAAGAGGTTTATTTAACTTTTCACCTTTAGAAATAAATTGAAGCATATTATTATTATCTAGTATTGTCACTTTCCCATTACTTGAATATTTCAGGGCATTGTCAATAAGATTTTTGATACACATGGATAGCAAGTCCAAATCAATGTTCAATTTTAGGTCTGTCTTTATATCAAGAGTGACTTTATCACTTTTTTTATCAAGCATTAACATATCTAAAGCATTTTTAACAATTTCTTCTAAATTGAACTTCCGTTTATTTAATTCATAATTGTTTGATACAACTTTTTCCACTTTAGCAAAATCATTAATAAGAAAATCTAATTTTTCAAAAATAAGTATAAGTCTATCTTTTTGTATGTCATCTTCAACCAGCTCACTTACAATTCTTCCTTTTGCAATGGGAGTTTTAAGTTCATGCATTACTGTTCGTAAAAACAACTGTCTAGATTTTAGTAAAAGCTCAATCTCTTTTGCCGCACTATCAAACTCATTTGCAACATCAGCAATTTCATCTTTTTTATCACTTTTACAATTAATGCTTAAATCACCTTTTGCAAACTTTGAAATTTGATCTTTCAATAAACCAAGTGGTTTTAAACTTTTGATCAACCAAAAATAAATAAATATCAATAAAAGTAAAAAAGTAGAAAAGAGATAATAAGCTGAATAAGCAGAGTACTCATCTTCATATAAAGTTAAATCCTCAAATAAAATTCTAAAGTGTGGTGTTATTACATGAAAGTAGTACTTCTTTTCGTATAAAATAGTTTCATAAGCTCTACTCATCATCAAGATATTACTATCGCGTAACACCGGATGAGGATTAGCAACTCGTTGAAAGTTTCTTGTTTCAAGTTCTTTGACAACACCTTCATGTGGCATTTTATTAGTCATAAGATATTGACTTACATTTTCATGATGGGATATAATTTGTGTATATTTATTTTTCTTCTGAAAATTTAAATAACCAATAAAAACTACAATCAGTAATACAAATGCAAAGAGAAATATCAAAGTAATTTTTGTGGTAATTGAGTTTAAATTCATTGAGCTAATTTATATCCCAATCCTCTAATTGAATGTAAGTATGTAGGTTTTTTAGAATCATCACCCAATTTGTTTCTTAGCCGTCCAATAATAACATCTAAACTTTTACTATAACTGTCACTTAAACTTTCACATTCATTTACTATTTGATCCCTAGATAAAATTGCATTTTTATTTTGAAGAAGAGACATTAGAACTTCATATTCAGCTTGAGTTAAAACCATATGGTCATTTTTAAAGGTGATTTTGCATTTTGATTTGTCATAAGTAAAGTCACCATCTTGTAAATCTTTATTTAATTTTTTTGTTCGTCTCAACAGACTTTGAATGACTGCGTACATTTCTTTGGGATCATATGGTTTGGGTAAGTAATAATCAGCACCCACTTGTAATCCCATTATCTTATCAGTAACATCACCCCTTGCACTTGAAATAATAATAGGAATATCATATTTCGCCGCAATCTCTTGGCAAACCTCAAGACCATCCATACCAGGTAATGTTAAATCCAAAATGAGTAAATCATAATTTGATATTCCTGCACTTAGCCCCAAATAGGGGTCTTCAAAGTTTGTTATTTTAATATTATACTTTTCTAAGTATTCTCCTAAGAATACAGAAAATTCCGGATCGTCTTCTATCATCAATATATTTATCACATTAATCCTTACTTAACTTTTAACACATTATCATAATTCAACTAACAATCCTATGCATAATAGGATGTGCTTTTATAGTTATTTGAATCAGCTAATATTTGACTTAACGAATTTACAACTACTTTTGAGGCTTCACCTGCTGTTAGACTTGTATTTTCTGGTTTATATGAATCAAACAAGTCTTTAACTTCTTGTTTCACATCTTCAGTTAAACTCATTATTCTACTCGTATAATCAGAAATACTCTCAAAAGATGAAGCTTGTTGGGGTCTTCCAGCTTGGGCTAAATCACCAATTTCTCTGGCATTAAACCCTGAATCACTCATCACTAGAGCCAATTCTTTTGAAGGCATAATTCCAGCATCTTTTAAAGCAGAGTCAATTGCAATAGCGTCTTCCTCTGAAATATTATCAGAATCGTAAGATGAAAGAAGAGAAGCTATAAACTCTTCCTCTTCCTCAGAGATAGAAGTAGACTCACCATTTGAATTTCCAATATTCAATAATATTTCAAGAGCACTTGAAATTGCATCAATTTCATTTGAATTTGGTGAAGGTGGTGTACCACCAGGTGGTGGAGGTGGTGGTGTGCCTCCAGGTCCGGCAACTCCTGCTAAAGCTCCAACTTCACTTGCACTAAAGCCTGAGTCTCGCATTGCATTAGCAAGCTCTCTGGAAGGAGATATCCCTTCATCTTTAAATGCTGCAACTATTTCCAGAGCATCTTCTTCACTTAAAGAAGACGAATCATATCCTTCCAATACAGAAGAAACCACATTCTTTTGGTCATCTGACAATTGAGCTTTATTTGAAACTGAATTGCTTGAACTATAACTGGCTACTGATGATACTGCTGAAACATTCATTTTTTATCCTTGAATTTCGTTTAAAAAATAATATCATAAATTATTAAATGAAAAGTAAACATACCCACAACTTTCAATTTTATCTAGGTCCTGGAAGAGAACCTAACTCATCCATATCCAAGTATCCATCAGCATTTTCATCATGTCTGGAAAAATTCTCCTTCATTCTTCGTGGTGCTTCATCCATCGAAATTCGATTGTCTCCATTTTTATCAAACCTTTTTAATACCCTACTGGTATGACCAGAGGCATTTGAACTAACATCTAGTTGATTATTATTAGATTGAGAAGGATCTTGAAAGCCCAATTGATTGCTATTTGGTCTACTTGGTCTCATATTTTGAGTTGATGATTTTATTTCATAATTGGTACTTGTATTAATTGTAGTAAAACTATCACTTACACACCTAACATAATTATTGATTCCAATGACATCTCCTTGAGGTCCTCTACCTGTTGGATACTTCGAGGCATTACCACTTTTAGGATCGCTTCTTTGAGCCCCTGCTCCATGTACATCCATGAGTTTTTTAGTATTGGTTCTTCTATCACTCATATATCCCATCGCTCTACCAAATGCAATATACACGGCAGCACTTCCAAGTTGATGTCCATCTAAGTGGGTAGTACTTGACCAATAAAAAGGAAAGTCAACTTGATGATTGCCATTTTTTATTGAAGTTGATTCAAATAAGTCATTTATAGCTGCGCTATTAGTTTCATCAGGAGATTTTGTATAGTCAACTATACTTTGCAACTCTTTAGCATTTGGCAGTCTCCATTTGCTATTGTTAGCATAATTTACATTTTCACAAAAACTTATTGCATTTTTCCAATTTACAGCTCCATTAACTCTTAATGATTTAAATACTTCGTTTCCACTATCATATTTCATCCAAGTGAGATTTGTAGCTTTGTCGTAAATCGTTCCGTCTGTTTTATCTACAAATTCATTTTTCCCATACTTATTATTTCCTCTAACCAATTTTAGATAAAAAGAAGTACTTCCTCTTCCCTTGTTAAACTTGGGGTACCCTTTTATTCTTCCATCTGCAAAATTTACTCCAAAAAACGTTTTTGCTCCATTCATTGTAGTACTCACATAATCAGTTTGTGTCCAATATTGTGCGTCAATGTATCTGCCTGTTGGTGAGTATTCGAAATCAAAATATGAAGTATTGATATAAGGTTTTGCATTATTAGGAACTGTAGTTCCTGTTACTCCACCAGAACCTTTTTTAGAGCTACCCGTAACTCCAGAAAAATTAATAAGAGAATATAACTCTTTAATAGTTGGGATTCTCCAGTCAGCATGTCCTCCTAACTTCGAGTTATTTGCATAAGAAACGGCTTCACTCCATGTTAATTTATCGCTGAATGTTTTTTGCCATATTAAACCTGTAGTATTATCACTGATGGTTCCATTGTTATTGTTAGTATAATTAAATTGATTTCCCAAATAAGAACTATCTTGACCAAAGTAATCATCTTGTGCTTCTGGTTTCGTAATATAAGAGTTGTTGTTGTAGTAATTTGATTGTCCTGTATCAACAATTGAATAACTTGGATTTTCTTTTGTAAACGCCAAGTTAGACAATAATAATAAAGACAGTGTAGTTTTTAATGATATATGATTCATCTATTTTCTCCAACCAAATTTTATTTCTAAAAAATTGTACAAAAAAACAATTAATGTTAGTTAAATAAAAAGTAAATCAAAGTAAACAAAAGAATAAAAACCCACTTTCAGTAAAGTGGGAAATGAAAAATATTAAATAGCTAATTATAATTAACTAGCTATTTCCAGTTGCAAAGCATTAATGCTAGCCCTTATATTTCTTTTTTTAACATAATTGTTTAACCCTATATGGTTATTGTATCCAAGTAGTTTTGCAATTTTTCGAACAGATAAACCAACGCCTAGTAACTCTTCAATTTTATCTCTTTGTTTATCAAACTTAGATTTTTGAATAGTGCCTTTAGGTTTTCCTAAATGGATACCCTCAATTTTTTTAGCGGTTAATGCTTCTTTAGTTCTTAGACTCATTAAATCCTTTTCTAAAGAAATAGTCATTTTGACAACACCTAAAATCATTTGAGTTAACATATCATCTTTATCTATTAAATCTAGATTCTGATTCACAGATATTATTCTTACTTTATGATCAAGCAAGTAATTAATATGTTCCAAAATAACTTCAGTAGTTCTTCCAAATACATTCAAGTCATAAACGATAACTGTACAAGATTCATTACAATTTTTTAATAAATTTGTAATGTTGCCTTCCTCACTTGGTACGTTTACTTCAATTGTAATTTCTTCACTTAGAACAATATTATGTTGCTCAACATAATTATTAATTCCAGCAACCTGTAAATCCACATATGGTGAATTATTTTTGTTGATCCTAATAAAACTAACTGTCTTTTTCATTTTTTATCCTTTTACAAGATGTATCTTTTAATAATTAAATTATACTAATTATTAAAGCCTTATTGATAATTGATATACGAAATGTTAACATTTATTATATTAAACTAAACTTAAACATATATGAAGACTTCTCATAAAAAGGTGTGTTTGGATGTTGTAATAATTATGTATAGGGATTTATTCTTATACAATTTGAAAAAAAAGATAATTTTGGATAAAATCCTTAAAATAATAAAAAAATGTGAAGGTTCACAATTGAAGTTAATTATCGCAATAACAGGCGCTAGCAGCACCAAACTTGGCTTAAAATTTATTGATAATCTGCCCAGTGACATTGATGCATATGTGGTCTTTTCTAAAAGTGCTAAAATAGCCTTAAAGATGGAAAGCAACATGAAAGTATCTGATTTAAAAAACAAAAATATTACAGTTTATAATGACAAGACAATCAGTGCTCCAATAGCTTCAGGTTCTTTTGGTGCTGATGCTATGATTATTCTTCCTTGTTCACAAAACACTTTGGCAAAATGTGCCGTTGGAATTAGTGACAGTTTAATCACGAGAGCATTTAGTGTCATGTTAAAAGAAAACAAAAAGATTATTCTTGCACCTAGAGAAATGCCTTACAGCACAATTTTTCTTGAGAATATGCATAAGTTATCAACCTTAGGTGTTACTATTGCGCCACCTGTACTTGCTTATTATTCAAAACAAAAGAATTTGGAAGAAATGGAAACTTTTTTAATAGGTAAATGGTATGATTTACTTAAAATTAAAAACAATTTATATGAAAGATGGAATGGATAATGAAAACAAATCAAAATAAAATTGCATCATACAAAAGAGCAATCTATAGCGGTACCTTTGATCCAATTACAGTAGGACATATGGATATTATTCGACGAGCACTGAATATCTTCGATGAAGTCATCGTTGCTGTAGCTATTAGTGAATCAAAAAAACCAATGTTTGATCTCAGTAAAAGAGTAGAATTTGTTGAAGCTGCAACAGTAGGAATGGAAGGTGTAATAATTAAACCTTTTGATACCTTACTCGTAGAATTAGCAACCTCGATGGAAATAAATACAATTATTCGGGGTTTGAGAGCTGTAAGTGATTTTGAATTTGAATTGCAAATGGGTTATGCCAACGCCTCAATTAACTCTAAAATAGAAACAGTTTATCTCATGCCCACTTTAGAAAATGCTTTTGTGAGTTCTACAATTGTAAGAGAAATCATCAAGTTTGAGGGTAAATTTGAACACTTGGTTCCAAAGGAAATATTAAAATGTATGTAGTTATAGAAGGTATAGACACAGCGGGGAAATCAACACAACTTGATATCTTAAATAAAAATCATCCAGATGCTATATTTACAAAAGAGCCAGGGGGCACTGAAATCGGAACACGATTACGTTCAATGGTACTGAATGGGGAAGCCAAATCAAAAGCTGCTGAGATGTTTTTATTTCTAGCTGATCGTGCTGAGCATATGGAAGAAATAGTCAAACCAAATTTAGAAAAATTAATAATTAGCGATAGAAGTATGATAAGTGGAATTGCTTATGCTTCATCAATCCCCATTGAAATAGCTACATCATTGAATTTAATCGCTACGGAGAACACGCTTCCTTCCCATGTGGTTTTATTGGAATTAAGTGAGAAAGAGCTTAGATATAGGCTTTCACAAAAAGAAAATGACAGTATTGAAAGTAGAGGAATTGAATATCTACTAGATATTCAAGACAGATTAAAACAAACAGTAAAACTATTAAACTTAAACCACTTATTTGTTGATGCAAGTTTAAGTATAGAAGAAATTTCAAAACAAATTGAGGAATTTATTAATGAGTGATATTAAAGGACAAAAAAACATTCAAAGTCTTAGAGGCATGAATGATTTACTTGACAATGAGAGCGAATTATTTACATATTTTATAGAGAACTGCTCAAAAATTGCCAAAAACTATGGCTTTTCATATATTGAAACGCCAATACTAGAAGAAACTGCGCTATTTAAACGAAGTGTTGGAGAAAGCAGTGATATTGTTAATAAAGAGATGTATCAGTTTATTGACAAGGGTAAAAATGATGTTTGTTTAAGACCTGAAGGAACTGCTGGGGTTGTGCGAAGTTTTGTACAAAAGAAGCTGGACCGAGCAGGAGGTATTCAAAAATACTTTTACTATGGACCAATGTTTAGATATGAACGACCTCAAAAAGGAAGACTACGAGAGTTTCACCAATTTGGATGTGAAGCCTTTGGAATAGCTTCAGTTTATGAAGATGCCAATGTAATCATGATGATTAAGGATATTTTAGACTTTTTAGGAATCAAATTTAGAATTTTACTCAATTCACTTGGGTGTAAAGATTGTATGCCAAGTTACAGAAATAAACTGGTTTCACACTTAACAAATATTAAAACTGAACTCTGTGAAGATTGTAATAGAAGACTAGAAGTTAACCCAATTAGAGTATTGGATTGCAAAAATGAAAAATGTCAGTCTTTATTAATCGATGCTCCAAAAATTACATACAATCTTTGTGAGAGATGTGATACTGATTTTGAAAAATTAAAAAAGATTTTTGAGTTTAATAATATAGATTATGAAATTGATACAAATTTGGTACGTGGTTTAGATTATTATACACAAACTGCTTTTGAATTTGTAAGCGATGATATTGGGGCACAAAGCACAATAGCTGCTGGTGGAAGATATGATAGATTGGTTGAGTTCTTGGGAGGTCGTGAAACTCCTGGTGTTGGTTTTGCTATTGGAATTGAGCGATTATTAGAGTTAATTAAAATGAAAGACAATGATGAAGATTTAATTTATCTTGGAGCTATGAGTGAAGAAGCCATCGATAAGGTCTTTAAAAAAGCCAATGAAAAAAGAAAAGACACGAAAACTTATGTAGAATACAATTCACGTGGGTTTAACAAACATTTTAAACTAGCAACCAAACAAAATGCGACTATCATTGCTCTAATTGGTGAGGATGAATTAAAAAATAATACCATTTGGATTAAGAATATTAAAACAAATGAAGAATCAACAATAGGTTATGAGGAATTTTAATTGAATAACTACGGTATTGATATTTGGGGCGAACACAACTTTTTCATTGATGGTGGAAAAGTAAGATTAAATCACGCCTGTGATCCAGCAATCATTGATATTGTTAAAAAAATCGAAAAAGAAGGATATAAGGGACCTCTAACGCTAAGGTTTCCTCACCTAATCCGAAAACAAATCAATACCTTGTACTCTAACTTTGAAACTTCAATTAAAGAGTATGATTATAAAGGGAAGTTCAACGCTGTTTTTCCTTTAAAAGTAAATCAATATCCTACTTTTTTACACCCTCTAATAGAAGAGGGTAAAAACTATAATTATGGATTAGAAGCTGGAAGTAAGGCAGAACTGCTCATTGCTATGGCATATAACAATGAAAATGCACCTATTACAGTCAATGGATTTAAAGATAAAGAGATGATTCATATGGGTTTTATCGCCAAACAAATGGGTCATGATGTTACTTTAACCATTGAAGGATTAAATGAGTTAAATACCATTATAGAAGTACACAATGAAACACATCTAACATGTCCTAATATTGGGCTAAGGGTGAGGCTTCATAGTTCAGGAAGTGGTATTTGGGCTAAAAGTGGAGGTATTGATTCAAAATTTGGATTAAGCTCCACAGAAATCATTGACGCACTTGAAATTTTAGAAAAAAACAATATGACTCAGTTCCTAACCATGATTCACTTTCATATAGGCTCCTCTATGAATAGTATAGCGCCTTTAAAAAAAGCCTTAAAAGAATCAGGGCATATTTATGCTGAGCTTAAAAATATGGGTGCAAGTAATTTAAAAGCTATCAATATTGGTGGTGGATTGGCCATTGAATATTCTCAATTTCATCGTTCACGATTTTATTCTTTAGATGAATTTGCAAATGATGTTGTGTATATTTTAAAGGATATTGCAAAACAAAAAGGTGTTGAGGAACCAGATATTTTTACAGAATCCGGACGTTTTATTGCAGCAAACTCAACGGTACTGATTACACCAGTTCTCGAACTGTATTCTTCTCAACTGGAAATAAAAAACCTACGACTAAAAGATACAAACCCACCTCTTATTACAGAGCTTTATGATTTATACAATGATATGACTAAAAAAACTGCTCTAGAGTTTATGCACGATAGCTTGGAGCATATGGAGTCTTTACTTACACTTTTTGATTTGGGATACATTGATTTACAAGACAGAAGTAATTCAGAAGTATTAACACACTTGATTATTAAAAAAGCTATACTTATATTGGAGGTTAAAGATTATACAGAACTGAAAACCATTGAAAAAAGAATCAAGGAAAAATATCTTCTTAATTTTTCTATTTTTCAATCCCTTCCTGACTTCTGGGGAATCAGCCAAGAGTTTCCAGTAATGCCTTTAACTCATCTGGATAAAACACCAACACGAAGTGCAAGTCTTTGGGACATTACTTGTGATAGTGATGGTGAAATAGAATTTGACAATAATAAACCTCTTTATTTACATGATATTAATTTAAAAGAAGAAGAATATTACTTGGCATTTTTTAATGTGGGAGCGTATCAAGATACAATGGGAATCCAACATAACTTATTTTCCCATCCCACTCAAATCAATGTCACTTTTGATGAAGATGAATATTTTCTAGAAAAAATTCTTCCAGCTCAAAATATTCTAGATATCTTGGATGATATCGATTATGATTCAAATGAAATAAAAGAAATATTCAAAAACAAACTAGACAAAGACAATTATAAATTGCTAGAAAAATATCTATACGATAACAGTTATTTAAACACTATAGGGAATTAACATGAATGCAGAAATAAAAGAACCAAAACAAGAAGAAGTGGAAGTGGAAGAAGTGGATGTGGAAGTAGAAGAAGTGCAAGAAGTGGAATCAGAAGAAATTTCATTGTGGCAACAAATTAAAGAGGACTTTAGTGTTCCTAAATTAAATGATCCCGCACTGGATTCTAACTTTGAGCTATTTTTTAACTATCCTGGGGTTTGGGCAATAGTTAGTTTTAGAGTAACAAGTAAACTTTATAAAAGTGGTTGGAAAAGAATTTCTCGTGTTTTAAATGGAATAACACAAACCATTACAAATATCGACATTCACCCAGCAGCAACCATTGGAAGAAGAGTATTTATTGATCATGGTTTTGGGGTAGTAATTGGAGCAACTGCTATTTTAAAAGATGATATTCTAATTTACCAAGGGGTAACACTAGGTGGTGTTAATCTTGATAAAGGGAAACGACATCCTACAATAGAATCAAACTGTGTTATTGGAAGTGGAGCTAAGGTTTTAGGGAATATTACAATTGGGGAAAACTCAAAAGTAGGTGCTAATTCTGTTGTAGTAACTGATGTATGTGAAAATTCAACGGCAGTTGGAGTTCCAGCAAAAATAATCAGAAGAGAAAAAAACAAATGCAAGCTAGCTCATGATGAGTTTCCTGATGTTAATAAAGAAATGTTTACATACTTGTTAAAAAGAGTTGCTGTTCTTGAACATGCACTAAAAGAACAAGATGGAATTGACGTTAGTAAAGAAGATAAACAACTTGAAAAAATTTACTCAGACTTTATTGAAGCGATGAATTCATCTAAATAATGCTTGAACTAATTACCTTTGGAGTTTTAACAGGCTTTGTGTCTGGTTATTTTGGAGTTGGAGGAGGCATGGTACTTGTACCAATGCTTCTTTATTATGGTTTTGATATGAAACAAGCTGTATCCATCTCTATTACCCAAATGGTTTTCAGTTCTGTTTACGGTTCTTTTTTAAATATAAGAAAAACAGTTTCTGTTCTTAAAGATGGATTCATTCTTGGTATTGGTGGATTCGTTGGTGGATTACAAAGTGGTTTTATTGTTTCAAATGTTACTACACAGTTTTTAGAATATCTATTTATAATCCTCATAGCCTTTGCAATCATAAGAGTATTTATTTCAAATGTACAACAAGAGCAAGATCAAGAATCAAAAAGTAAACTCACACTTCTTCTTATAGGGTTTATTATTGGAATGTTGGCAATGAGTATTGGAATTGGTGGTTCAATTATGTTAACGCCAGTTTTACTTGGATTTATGAAATACAATTTAAAGATAGCCACAACACTTAGCCTATTCTTTGTAATGTTCAGCTCTATTGCTGGTTTTATATCTATGAGTTACAATGGACAAATGTTATTTGCAGAAGGTGCAACTGTTGGACTGGCTTCTTTATTGGGAGTTTACTTTGGGATCAAATTAAAACATATTACTCATGTAGTTTCGTACAAAAGATATATTTTAATTTTATATATTTTGATTTTAATCGCAATGATTAATAATAGTTTATTTTAAAATAACATTCATATAAAAAAGAAAACTAGGAAGTTTTCTTTTTTAATAACCAAGCCATTTCCTGGGCATATACTTTGCCTTTAAATTTACCCTCAACTTCTTTACTTTCCAATAAATCAATTTTATAGTTTGCAGAATAATGTTCTTTAATTTCATCTCCGCTTACAGAAAAAGGTGGTCCATTCATCAAACTTTGGTCATAAGTAAAATTAAGAAGTAACTGTGGCACTTCATTTGTTAGTTCTCTTAAATGCGCCGTATATTTTTCTCTTAAAGTAAAAGGTAACGCAACTAAAGCTGCTCTATCATAAACAGCATCTATACTTCCCAGGATTTTATATGTTAGATTAAAGATATCACCAACATATATTTTTAAATTTTTAGCTTGATATACCTTAAAATCTGAATGTGTAGATACATCAGGTTTAATATTTAACTCATCAAAAAGTTGTTGAATCGCAAGTTCACTTAGTTCAGCACCTATAATATTATAGCCTTGTGATAATAACCATTGTATATCAAGTGTTTTTCCACATAAAGGAAGAAAAATTCTCGTATTTTGTTCCAATTTTAAAGATTTAAAATGTTCTTCTAACATTTCATTTACTTCATCTAAATGAAACCCTATTTGATTTTTTTCCCAACGTTCTTTCCAAAATTCACTATCCACTTCACTTCCTTAATTATTGTTATTTTGATATATATCTGCATTATGTTTTTCCATAAATAATTCAGATTTTTTTAATGGCGTAAATTCAAATTTAGCATACAAATTATGTGCATCAAAAGTTGCAAGCATAAATCTTCTAATACCTTGAAGTTTTTCATGTTCCATCATTTTTTCGACCAAGAGTTTAGAATAACCAAAGCCTCTATAGTCATCTAAAATGAACACATCTCCTAGATATCCAAAAGTAGAATAATCAGTAATCATTCTACAAAAACCAATTTGTTTTTTATTTAAATAAATTCCCATACATAAAGAGTGATCAATTGAAGTTGTAACAACATCTAGCCCTATTCCATTTGCCCAATAGCTTTCATCACATAAATAATTATGTATTAACTCAATATCTAAAAGTTGTTTATCATCACTAATTAAAATATCATTCATCTAAATGCCTTTTATTTTTTTACTACTGGTTTTTTGTCCAAGTAAATTCCATTTGACTGGCTGTTTTTTCTGCCAACTCCATACTATGAATTCTACTAACTAAATGTAAACTCATATCAATTCCTGCTGAAATTCCACCTGATGTGACAATAGTATCTTCATCCACCCATCTCACATTTTCCTGTACATCTAAAGAAGGAAAGCTTTCTTTTAAATCTGCTATGTCTTCCCAATGTGTTGTAACTTTGTGTGTAGTAATTACCTTTGCTTCAGCCAGTAAAAATGCTCCTGTACATACTGATGCAGTAATATTTGTTTCTTTTGAAACATCATTTATCCAAGTAATTACATTTATTTTTTTCATCTCTTGCGTATGAACTCCACCTGCAACCACAAGTAAATCAAGTTTTGGATGATTGTTTATATTATAGTTGGTATTTATATCATAACCACCACGGGCAGTCACGCTTCCAGATTGTTCGGCAATTAAAAAAACGTTAAACTTTTCGCTCGCCTCTAAAAATCGTGAAGCAGTCGAAAACACTTCAAAAGGACCTGAAAAATCCAATACTTCAGCTTCGTCATAAATATATATTCCAATGTTCAATCAATATCCTTTTATGTTCTTATCTATTTTATTTTCTTGTTAAAAGACCTTGGGTCATTGTTTTAAAGTATACTTCAAATAAATCATCTATTTTATCACTAAAATGCATATGTCCATCTATACATAAAGAGGACAGACCATGAACCATAGCATGAATAGTTTGCGCTTGGGACATAGGATCTTGTACTTTAAATTCGTTTTTTTCTTGTCCCTCAATAAGTAAGGCAACCAAGGCATGAAAGCCAGTTGCTTGTTCGTCATCTTCTATATCACAGCCATCTTCTCTAATATCTTGAAATTTCTCACCAAATAACATTCTATATAAGTTGGGATGTTCAAGTGCAAACTTTATGTACTCTTTTCCCATAAGATATAATCTTTTCTCAACACTTTCATTTTTTTGTTCAAAAATAGGAGAGATAGTTTCATCAAACATCGAAAATCCATATAACATTACATTGTGCATCAATTCATTTTTTGATGAAAAATGTCTGTAAATTGCAGACCTAGAAGTTCCTAATTTACTTGCCAGAACTTGAAGGGTAAGCGCATCAACACCTTTTTCATGAATGAGCTGTACAGCTTGTTGTAAAAGTTCTTCTTTTAAATTTCCATGATGATAGTTTGACTTCTTTTTTTGGCATTTATCTTTTATAAATTCTAATATTACGCATTTTTCCATGGGGCATTATATCATAATATTTTAACAAATGTAAACATTGTTCACATATAATGTTGACAACGTTTACATTTTATGTTAGCATTGCACACATTAAAAGTAAACACTGTTCACATATAAAATTTAAAGGAGTATTTTAATGAAAAAAGTAGCAATAGCTTCACTATTATTTGCAGCAAATTTACTTGCAATATCACATCTTGAAGTTGCAAAAAAAAATGACAAGGTAATGAGTGGTTTTGAAGATGCAAAATCTACAATGACAATGACCCTTATTAATGCAAAAGGTCAAACACGTGTAAGAACCATGAGATCAAAGTCATTAGAACTAGATGGTGGCGATAAATCACTAATGGAATTTTTAACTCCAGCAGATGTAAAAGGTACAAAATTTTTAAACTATGAACACGCGCTTAAAGATGATGACCAATGGTTATATCTTCCAGCACTCAAACGAGTGAAGAGAATTTCTTCAAAAAATAAATCAGGTGCTTTTATGGGAAGTGAATTTTCATATGAAGATGTAAGTTCTTTTAACATAGATAAATATGATTATAAAGAAGAAGAAGCACCAACATCAACCTTAGAAGGTAAAGAGGTTTATGTGGTTGAAAGAATTCCAAACTACAAATACTCTGGATATACAAAACAAATCTCTTATGTAGACACAAAAACTTTTTTAACCCTACAAGTTGATTATTATGATAGAAAAAAGTCATTATTAAAAACTTCTTATTTTTCAGACTATAAAATGATTAGTGAAGTATATAGAACAGGAAAGATTCATATGAAAAACTTTCAAAACTCTAAAGAAAGTATTTTAGTTTGGCAAGATGAAACAATCAAAAATGGATTATCAAGTAAAGACTTTCACAAAAGAGCACTAAAAAAATGAAAAAACTGTTAAGTTTGGCACTTTTAGGAAGTTCATTATTTGCTGAAGTTCAAACAGAAGGATATGTAGGTCTAGATTCTCAAATCTATTCACAAAAAGATTCTAAACACTCTTCAAGCTTAACTCTAGAACAACAATTAAAACTGACCTATGAAAAAGGTGATTTTAGTTCTGCTTTAGAAGTCTTCGCACAAGAAGATTATACAGATATCTCAAATAAAAAAAACAATGACAGAAGCTTCGTTAGAATAAATGAAGTTTATGCTCAATATGAATTTGAAGAAGATAGAATTCTGTTAGGTAAAAATATCAGATTTTGGGGTGCATTGGAAGTAAACAATTTAGTTGATACTTTTAATATCCAAGATGGAAGAAATGATCCTACAAGAACAGATAAAATTGGTGCTTATAATTTTGAATATACTCATTATTTAGAAGAGAGTGAATTCTCGTTGATTACAAAATTTTATGAGCAAAAAAGAAAAATGTCAGCCTCAACTTATATGTATAGTACATTACAAGAAGGCGAAAATCTAAACAATTCTCTTGATAGTGAAAAGTCACTTTATCGTCCCAATATTTATTTAACTTATAATGGTTCACTAAATGATGAATATGCCATTGACTATGCATTTATTTACCAAAATGGGTACGATTCGCAAAGATACAGCACTAAGAGTGGTAGTACCTATACAGAACATGTCTATTTGGTCAATAAGTTTATGACCTATAATACTCTCGTAGTGGATTCAACGTTATATAAAATTGAATTTGCATATGCAGATGTAATAGATGATAATACTGTATCTGATTATATTAATTTGGGTTTGGGAGTTGAACATACTCTAGAGCATTTAGAAGATGGAAGTGAAATAGGACTCATTGGTGAGTACTATTATTATAATACATTAAACGATGACAAGTTAAGTGATATTGACTTAGCTCAGAGCTTTCAAAACGATCTATTTTTAGGTCTTAGATACAGTCTTAATGACGTCTCTGATAGCAGTGCTGTTGGTGGAATTATTTTAGACACACAATACAATGAACAAAATTATTATGTAGAGTATGAAAGTAGATTTTTTGATACTTTTAAAGTTAAAGTTGACGCAAGGTACATAGAGCCCTCAACTTCTCATAATACAGTTTTTGCAAAGCAAGGTCGTCAACATCGATTTGGCTTTAACATTAGTTACCACTTTTAAAAAGGATTTTTATGCATAAGTTTGTAGACATAGTTATAAAATTCAGATGGTTTATTGCCCTATTTATTCCTGTCATCGCGATTTTGATGGCAACGCAATTAAAAGATTTGGCATTTGAAGGAAGTTATAGAATTTGGTTTGACAAAGATTCCAAGATCTTAAGAGATTATGATAATTTTAGATCAGTATTTGGAAACGATCAAGTAATCACTGTTTCATTTAAAAATGAGAATGGTGTATTTAACAAAGAGTCATTAGGTGTTGTCAGTAGAATTACAGAAAAGTTTTGGGAAACTGAATATATTGCAAGAGTTGATTCAATCACAAATTATCAATATGTTCACACAGACCCAGAAAACCCAGATGATGTAATTGTTGAAGATTTTATTGAAGATGTAGAACAGCTAACAAATGCGCAACTTCATGAAAAAGCGAAAATTATTGTATCTGAAGATGCAATTGTTGGAAGACTTATCAGTGAAGATGCAAAAACAACAACAATCCTAGCACGATTATCACCAAATGCGGGTGAGAGTCCAGAAGTTAGTTTAAAACTAAAAGCTCTAACTGAAGCTATTTTAAAACCAGAAATAGAAAAGTATGGATATGATTTTAAATTAAATGGGGGACCTATCGTAAATTCCTCTTTCATTGAAATAGCACAAGCCGATGGAGCTTTGTTTACACCTTTAGTATTGGTTGTAACAATGATTTTACTCCTAGTTATCTTTAAGAAGTTTTCCACAATGATGACAAGTATTTTAATCGTTATTTTCACATTTTTAATTGTTTTATCTGTGCAAGTAATGTTGGGATACAAACTAAATAACTTTACAGTGAATATGCCTGTGTTTATTACTGCCATTGGTATTGCTGATGCCATGCATATATTTTGGATTTATACCGTTGCACGAAAAAAGGGTATGGATAATGTAAAAGCGATTCATTATAGTGTTAGAAAAAACTTCCTACCTATTTTATTTACATCATTAACAACCGCAGTTGGGTTTGCATCACTTGGAATTAGTAACGTTATTCCAATTAAAACATTGGGAATTGCAACAGCAAATGCAGCTTTATTAGCTTTTGTTCTTACTATGTTATTTGTTCCAGCTGTGTTAGCAATCGTTAATCCAAAAATAAAACCTGTTGAAGAAAAAGAAAGTACAAGTACTAACTTTGCAAAATGGTATGGAGCTTTTATTGTAAAGTTTGATACAAGAATTTTTACTGCAACCTTACTATTATTTATGGCAATTGGTTTTGGGATTACACAAGTTAGAGTTGATTCAAATACCGTTAGATATTTTAAAGAAGATGTACCATGGAGAAAAGCAGTTAACTTTATCCAAGATAATATTTCAGGACCAATGACTTATGAAATAATCGTTGATTCAAATGTCAAAGATGGAGTAAAAGATCCTAAGTTTCTTAAAACCACTCAGAAATTCTATGATGAATTTTATGCAAAGTACCCAAAAGAAGTTAGACATATCAACTCACTTTTAGAAGTGGTTAAAAAATTCAATCAAGTTATGAATCAAAGTAAAACAGTGCCAAATAGTCAAAACCTAGTTGCACAATATTTACTTCTATATACGCTCTCACTTCCACAAGGAATGGAAATAAATGACCAAATGGATATTGAAGAGCGAATGTTTAGAATTAGTGCAGCAATGAATGTCACAGATACCTCAAAAGATTTAGAGATGATGGCTTGGGTTGAAAACTGGTGGAGCGTAAACTCTGAGTATAAAGCAGAAGTAAATGGACAAACAGCAATGTTTGCACATATGCAACATGATGTTACTGATACTTTAATTACCTCTATTACAATTGCAATTGTTGCCGTTTCGTTTATGATGTTACTTATTTTTAGAAACGCACGATTATTGCCATTGTTTGTTTTACCAAATATCCTTCCGATTGCCTTGGTTGTCGGTATCATGGGATGGCTCGGTATTGATATAGATATTGGTGTTGCAATTGCTGGAGCCATTATTATAGGCGTTGCGGTTGATGATACCATTCACTTTTTGGTCAAATACTTTGAAGCAAGAGATAAAGGTGCCAATATTCAAGATTCACTCACCTACGTAATGCAGTATGCTGGCAATGCTATTATCTTTACAACTGTAATATTAAGTCTTGCATTTAGTGTCTTTGTATTTAGTGACTTCTTACCAAATTATATGTTTGGAGTTGTAACTGCTTCAGCGCTAATCATTGCAGTAATTGCTGATTTACTGATGTTACCTGCAATTTTAAGTATGATTGATACTTATAAAACGAAAAGAAGAATTAAATTAGAAAAGCAAAGTCAAGCTGCTTAAGCATCTACTTAGATAATGAATAGTGAGTGTAGAAACACTCACTATTACAAACTATTCTAAAAAACCTATTTATTGTAATAGTTTTTTCACTTCAATATATGAACTCAGCAGTGAGGCATTGGCGTAAAATATATCTCCCGCATCTTGAGATATAAATACATGTTCTTTCCAATCCAATAAATCCATAATAATAGCTTTGATGTACATCCCGAATAACTCTTTATCATCTTCTTCTAAACTTTCTAGGTCAAGTTCTGATACCAATTCCTCTAAGGATGAAATAGCTTTTGACAATTCGTCAAATTCTGAAAACTGATGTAAAAAACTTGACATTAACTTAAAAAATCCTTGAATATCTTTAATCATAATCTCTAAGTCCAAAGTGTCGTCATCTAGGTTAAAATTATTCATGATTAAACAATCCATCTCTTCCAAATCAAGAGGAATTTCATCACTTAAATAATCATATTCATTTAAGAAATCTTCGCTGGTGAGTTTTTTATGACTTTTATTAAATTGTTCCATTATTACTTGTTGATTATCTATGGTACTTGCTTCTTCATCAAGTTCATCAAAGTCAAAAAAATCATCATTTTCAATACTATGATTAATTATTTTGCTTAAATAATGATCAAGAAACCTAAAGATAGTCTTTTCTCCAAAAGGCTTTACTACAAAACCATTCGCACCACCATGTTTTTCTCTTTTTTTAGTTATCTCGTCACCTAATGCTGTAGCCATTATGATAATTGGCTGTTTTTCTAACTTCATATTTCTTATATGGTTTAGTGCAGCAAGACCATTCATAACAGGCATCATAATATCTAAAAAAACCAAATCAAAATTATTTGAAACTGCCAAATCTACTGCTTCTTGCCCATTTTTCGCTCTAAAAATAGCATACATATCTTCTTCAATCTTTTTTTCTTCCATGTAGTCATCAATTATAAGTTCTAAAATTTCAACATTTGCCATCACGTCATCAACAACTAAAAAATTAATCATCATAAATCCTTCCTGTAATTTTGAAACTCGCTCCACCCAATAATTCTGATTCACCAACATTTATATTTGACCCAGAATTATCTAAAATCAATTTTACCAAATATAATCCAAGACCAGTACCTGCTTTTTGTCTCTCTAACATAGCCGCATCCAACTGTTCAAATTGTCCAAATATTTTTGAACGTTCTTCCTCTTTTATACCATCCCCATCATCTTCAATAGAGAGAATAAACTGCTCTTTTTCAATACGAAAAAAAGTTACATGCACTTTTGAAGTTGAATGCTTTAAAGCATTTGAAAATATATTTTCAAAAAGCATATGAAAAGCTTTTTTATCCCACATCATAGATATGTTTTCCAATCGGAAGGTAACTTCTTTTTCATACATAGACTGATACCTATGTACTATTGCATCAATAATTCTTTTTGGCTCAATGAAAGATTTGTTAAATATAATTTTTCCAGCCTTATATTTTGAAACATCAAGTAAAGTCTCAATTTGTGCAGATTGTGCCAATCCATTTGCATTTATTTTATGGGCTAAATCTGAAATTTTTTCAATTCTTTTTGGAGTAAGTTCTTTGTGGATATTTTTATGAATATATTCTGAAAAGTTAATAATTGCATGAAGAGGTGTTTTTAACTCATGGGTAAAAATTGCAATCATATCATCTTTAAACAAGCTCAATTCTTTGTCTTTATTTTCAAGCTCATCAGTAAGAGTATATGACAACTCTTCTAGACGTAAATTATCTTTCTGGGTTAATAATACATCCAAAATATCATGTAAAGTTTCACAAAGTTTATCCATGTTTAATGGTTTCATTAAAAACTTATCTATTCCAATATCAATTGCATTAATAAAACAATCTGCTCCCGTATTTGCAGTAATTAAAATAATAGGTAAATGATGATTTTTCTCTTTTATTATTCGTGAAAATTCTAATCCATCCATGATAGGCATATTTACATCAGTGATAATTATATCTATATCGTACTTTTCAAAGTACTCTAATCCCTGCTCTCCGTCAAAAGCAGGATACACCTTTTTAAATATACGCTCAAAGTATCTGCAAAAAGTTTCATTTACAGCAACTTCATCTTCTACATACAGTAAATTGAACTCATTTGCTTTTGGCTTTAATTCACTTGTAAAACTCATATTTATATTCCTAATTAAAAATATATCAATAAAGATACTTATTTAATTAGTATAGATAAAGATTGTGTCAAATTTGTGGCAGAGAATAAAAATTGACTAATTTCATATAAAAAGTAATGGATTAGAATCTATTTATATTAAAATCTAAGCAGTCAAACTTTTCTTACTTTTTCAGTTTATCAAAAGCTTTATCTTATTTTAAACAATCATCTGATATATTACTGTAACTTTTTGAAACAAAACTCACAAGTATATTCTAGTTCCACACGCTATCATACAAATTATTATAAGGAGCAAAAATGTTCAAAAGCGCAAAATTATTTAATAGTACAGTTTGGTTTGTAATAATACAAACCTTTTTAGCAAGGTTTACCTTGTTTATGGTTTGGCCATTTTTAGCCCTCATTTTACATGATACCTTTTCATTAAATGAACTTGAGATTGGACTTTTTTTATCCCTATCTTTGGTATTTGGTATTGTTGTAGGTTTTTTTGCAGGAAATTTATCAGATAGAATTGGACGAGAAAAAGTTATATTACTTGGATTATTGATAAATGTATTGGCTATGATAACTTTAGGAATGGCAGAAGATTTAATGGTATTCTTTGTTGGTGCAGTGGCTCAAGCCATATCTAAATCTTTAGTTGAGAGTCCAGGTAAAGCTCTGATGACAGATATCTTAAAAGATCCTAAAGCAAAAGAGATGTCTTTACATATAAGATATTTTGCCATTAATATTGGTGCAGCATTTGGGCCAATTATTGGGATAAACCTAGGGTTTGCAGGACAACAGAACACATTTAATCTTGTTGCCCTAACCTATTTCATAGCTTTGTTATGTGCGATATCTATTTTTAAAATAAGAGAAATAAAAAAAATTGTCAAAGTGAAAAAAAATCAAAGTTTTAAAGCCTTGTTCTCAATACTAAAACAAGATCATGCCTTTTTGATTTTTATTTTGGCAAATGGACTTACATTTATGTGTTTTATACAAATAGACGCTGGGCTATTGCAGTACTTAAGAATTGCAGAGTTTAAAAATGTCACTGAACTATTTGCAACTCTAATTTTTGTAAATGGTATGACAGTTATTTTACTACAGTTTGCCATGTTAAAACTCTTGGAAAATTTTGCACCTCTTGTTAAAGCTATGATTGGTATTTCTTTATTTATAGTAGCTTTCATAACTTTTGCATATGTACCTGCTGGTGATTCCAACGGTATCATTATGGCAATGATAATTTTAAGTATTGGGGAAGTTATACTATTTCCAACCATCAATATTATTCTTGATAAAATGGCTCCTGCACATTTAAAAGGAAGTTACTTTGGTGTTGCTGAACTTGCCTTTATTGGTATGGCGCTAGCACCATTATTGGGTGGTTTTTTACTAGAAGTTTCTGGAGGATTTGCTCTTTGGATTACAATGGCTTGTTTATCATTTGTAGTATCAATTCTATTGTACATCGCTCAAACTGCAAAACGGCCAGATATTATTGTCTTAGAAGAAGAAAAAGAGTCAAATTCTCAATTACCAAAGTGTAACAATCAAAATTAATCACAACATAGATAGAAACATTACAAATAGCCATATTATTGTGGCTATTTGAGTTTTTATACTAATATAATCATACTAAAAGTATTTTCACTGTTTCTTTACAATTGATTAATACTATTCTGATACATTAGAGTTTAATCAACTATTATAAATACTATATTATAATACGCGTTTGACTAAAATAAACATTGCAAACATAGGATATATATGAAAGATTCCATCAAAATTTTTAATGCGAAACAAAACAATCTCAAAAACGTAAATTTAGAAATTCCCAAAAATAAACTTATTGTTTTTACAGGTCTTAGTGGTAGTGGTAAATCTACTCTAGCTTTTGATACTTTGTATGCTGAGGGACAAAGAAGATATATAGAGTCATTATCTGCATATGCCAGACAATTCTTAGACAAAGTTGGTAAGCCAGATGTTGAGCGAATAGAAGGATTAACTCCTGCCATTGCAATAGATCAAAAGACTACCAGTAAAAACCCACGTAGTACAGTAGGAACCATTACTGAAATTTATGATTACTTTAGACTTCTATACGCACGAGTTGGAAAACAACATTGTCATAAATGTAGCAAACCTATTTCTCAAATGAGTTCTTCTGATGTTATTGAACAAGTTTTAACCTTACCTCTAAATTCTAAAATTGTCATATTGGCGCCATTAATTAATAGAAAAAAAGGTACTTTTGCTGATTTACTAGAAAGCCTAAGAGGTAAAGGGTACGTTCGAGCTATGATTGACGGTGTTATGGTTCGTCTTGATGAAGAAATTGAACTTGGAAAAAGTAAAATGCATACTATCAAAGTAGTAATTGATAGAGTTGTTGTTAAAGATGAAAATAAAGAGAGAATTGCACAAGATGTGGAAAAAGGTTTAAAAGAAAGCTTCGGAGAACTTGAAGTTGAAGTCTTAAATTTTGAAGAAGTGGGTTTAGAAGAAAAATATATTCACTACAGCGAACATATGGCATGTTTTGATTGTAAAGTATCTTTTGAACCTTTAGAGCCTTTGAGTTTTTCCTTTAACTCTCCAAAAGGTGCTTGTCATACCTGTGATGGTCTAGGAATCAGATATGCCTTAGATATGAAGAAGATTATCAACGATGAACTTCCTATTGAAGACGGCGCTGTTCGAGTTATATATGGCTTTAATAAAGGTTATTATTTCAAAATGCTAATTGCTTTTTGTGAAGCAGCCAAGATTGATACAAAAGTTAAGTTTGGAGAACTACCAGAGCATCAAAAAAAGGCTATTTTACATGGTGGAATTGAAGATGCCAAATTTACATGGAAAAAACATCGACTCACGAGAAAATGGGAAGGTGTAGTGAAAATTGCTTATGATATGGTCAAAGACGAAAAAGAAATGGCTGAATACATGACAGAAAAAATTTGTGATGAATGTGGTGGAAATAGATTAAAGCCCTCTTCTCAAGCTGTGAAAGTTGCCAATAAAGCCATTGCAGATATTATTACTTTACCAATAGAAGATTCACACAAGTTTTTTCAAGATGAAAGTAATTTTTCATATTTAAATGAGCAAGGTAAATTGATAGCTGCGCCTATTTTAAAAGAAATAAGAGAGCGGATTTATTTCTTGTTTGATGTTGGATTGGGATACATTACGCTGGGGCGTGATGCTCGAAGTATCTCAGGAGGAGAAGCTCAAAGAATTAGAATTGCTTCACAAATTGGTAGTGGATTAACTGGTGTTATGTATGTTTTAGATGAGCCATCTATTGGACTTCACGAAAGAGATACAGCAAAATTAATTAAAACCCTAAGAGCGTTACAAGAAAAAGGTAACACAGTTATTGTTGTTGAGCATGATAAAGAAACGATTGAAACAGCAGACTATATTGTTGATATTGGTCCAAAAGCCGGTAAGTATGGTGGAGAGATTGTGTTTGCTGGTACCATTAAACAAATGCATAAGGCAAAAACATTAACAGCCCAGTATTTAAAAGGTACTAAAAAAATTGACTATTATTATAATCGTCCACAAAAAGACTTCATACATATTAAAAATGTAACCATTAATAATATCAAAGATTTATCAGTAGAAATTCCTCTTAAAAACCTATGTGCTATTACAGGAGTAAGTGGGAGTGGAAAAAGTTCTCTGATCTTACAAACACTACTTCCAGTAGCCAAAGAACTACTTAACAGGGCTAGAAAAGTAAATAAGGTTGATGGTGTAAGTATTGAAGGTTTAGATTCTCTTGATAAAGTTATTTATCTTGATCAAAGTCCAATAGGAAGAACTCCAAGAAGTAATCCAGCAACTTATACAGGTCTAATGGATGAATTAAGAGTACTATTTTCCAAAACAAAAGAAGCACAACTTCGTGGATATGCCATTGGTCGTTTCTCTTTTAATGTCAAAGGTGGACGATGTGAAAAATGTCAAGGTGAGGGTGAGATTAAAATTGAGATGCACTTTTTACCAGATATTATGGTTAAGTGTGATGATTGTCATGGGCGTAGATACAATCCTCAAACTTTAGAAATCATGTACAAAGGAAAAAGTATTGCTGATGTTTTAGCTATGAGTGTAGATGAAGCTTTACCATTTTTTAATAAAATACCAAAAATACACGCAAAACTAACTACCTTAGAAAGTGTTGGCTTGGGATACATTACCTTAGGACAAAATGCGGTTACACTTTCAGGTGGTGAAGCACAAAGAATTAAACTAAGTAAAGAGTTGAGTAAACGAGATACTGGAAATACTCTTTATATACTAGATGAACCTACAACAGGTTTACATTTTGCAGATGTTGATAGACTTACAAAAGTACTACACCACCTAGTTGATTTAGGAAATTCTGTTTTGGTCATTGAACACAACTTGGATATTGTTAAAAATGCCGATTGGGTGATTGATATGGGTCCTGAAGGTGGAAGTAAAGGTGGATTACTTGTAGATATTGGTACCCCATTTGATTTAGCAAAAAACCATAAAAATTCAGGAAGTCATACAGGCTTTTATTTAGAAAAAGAACTTGGTTTAGTATAATATACTCTTTGCAAGTACACTTAAGTTGTGTACTTGCTCTTAATTTAGATGTTTATTAACCAAACTTTTTAAGCTATTTTCATCTAAAGCTCCTGATACACGTTCAACTTCCATTCCATCTTTAAATACTATCAAGGTAGGGATACTACGAATTGCATATTTAGAGCCCAAATTTTGCTCTAACTCAGTATCTACTTTTGTAAATAAAGATTTTAATACATATTCTTTTGATACTTTTTCAAAAACTGGTCCCATTACTTTACAAGGTCCACACCAAGGTGCCCAGAAGTCAACAATAACAGGAATATCACTGTTTACTATGATTTCATCAAAATCATTTTCACTTAAGTTAATTAGATTTTCTTCAAGAAGGGACTTTTTACACTTACCACAATTTGCTTTTTTATAAGAATCTTTTTGAGGAATATTATTTACTGCTTTACATGATGTACAAATAACTCTCATTTTTTACCTTTTGAATAGTTTTATCCTTAGTATTTTATCAAAGTAAATTTAAAAATACCTATTTTCAGCTCCCATAACTTACGAACTTTTTTAATACATTTGTGATAATATACAACTTAATTTAACTAAAGGAATTTAATGACTTCAATTGACAAATTTATTGAGGCAGTTCAAAAACATCAATTTGTTGAAGCTCATGAACTATTAGAAGATGACTGGAAAGAGTACAAGAAAATCGGATTAAAAGATCACGCCAGAATATTAAAAGGTTTGATAAATGGTACAACCGCTATTGCTCTTTTCGTAAAAGGTAGACCACCTCAATGTGAAAAAATATGGGCGGTCTTTAATAAATACATGCCTCTATTAGATACAACAAATTTAGAAAACAAACAGAGATTTATAGATGCAAAAGTACTACTTGAAAAGAAGTTCAAAGAAGTAGTAAAGATGTAAATTCTTTATATTACACAGTTAGTTCTTAGTTAATACTAATAAATTACTCTTAAAATAGGATTAAAATGAAATTAAAAATTTACCAAATAGATGCCTTTTCAAGTAAAACTTTTGAAGGAAACCCAGCAGCAGTATGTCCTTTAGAAGAATGGATTGATGATTCATTAATGCAAAAAATTGCAGCAGAAAACAACCTGTCTGAGACTGTTTTTTTTGTAAAAGAAAATGATGTTTACCATATTCGTTGGTTTACTACAAGTTCAGAAGAAAACTTATGTGGGCATGCAACACTAGCAAGTGCTTATGTGCTATTTGAGATTTTTGGTTATTCTAAAGAGACGATTATCTTTCGTTCAAAAAGTGGTATTTTAAAAGTAAGTAAAACAGATGATATGTATACCCTTAACTTTCCACTAAATGAAGTAACTAAAATACCATTAGAAGAAAAGTTTTGCAAGGCATTTAACATTAAGCCAAGTGAAGGTTATAAATCAATGGATTATCTTTTTGTTTTTGAAAAAGAAGAAGATATTTATAATTTAGTTCCAAACTTTGAGTTAATAAAAACATTTGATTTACGTGGTGTAATAGTTACTGCTAAAAGTAGCAAATATGATTTCATCTGTAGGTTTTTTGATCCTGATTGTGGAGTGCCAGAGGATCCAGTAACAGGATCTGCATTTACACAATTGGTGCCATATTGGTCAAAAGTATTAAACAAAAATGAATTTAAAGCCAAACAAGTCTCACAAAGAGGTGGAGAGGTTTTTGCCAAACTACAAGACAATCGAGTATTAATCTCAGGAAAAGCAATAAAATATCTTGAAGGTGAGATTTATGTTTAATCATGACTCTTTAAAAATAGCAAAACTTGGAGAAGCTGTTCTTCGTAAAAAAGCAAAAAAAGTAAAAGACATTGCAGATAAGAAGACACAAAAACTAATTACTGATATGATAAGAAGTGTAGAAAAAAATTCAGGAGTTGGATTGGCTGCACCTCAAGTATTCCAATCTCTGCAAATAATGATTATTGCATCCAAGCCCAACGAACGTTATCCTCACGCACCATATCGGATGCCCTTTGTACTTATTAATCCAAAAGTAATCAAAGCATCTAAGTCTAAAGAAAAAGACTGGGAAGGATGTTTAAGTATTCCTGGGATTAGAGCGAAAGTTCCTAGACATAAAAAAATTACCGTACAGTATCTAACTCAAAATGGTGAAAATAAAACGGAAAAATTTGAGGGCTTTATCGCAAGAGTATTTCAACACGAATTTGATCACTTAAAAGGATTGGTTTACTTGGACAATATTGAAAGCACAAAAGATATTATTTCAGAAGAGGTCTATTTCAAAATGGGAAAAAAAACAAAAGAATAGCTTGCTATTTTACAAATAACTATTAAATTTAGGCAACACTACTATCTTTGGAGTTATTTAAAAAAGATTTTAATCTCATTATATCATCAGTGGGATATTTGTTATCAACAAAACTTCCTCTGGCTACTTTTATAAAAAAGTCTTTGGAACTTTCATTAAAACCAAAATCTGAATTATATAACTTCACTTCCGTGAACTTTCCAAAATTATCAGAAGGTCTAACATTTGTACTGTCTTTAAGTCTCTCAAGCTTGGCTTCAGTGTTAACTTCACTTGTTGGACCACCTTCTTTAAGTAAAAAAGAGGGGTCAGTTTCAGATAACTTCTGAACTTTTTGTTTATTGGGACTACTTACTTGTTCAAAATTTGAAAAGACGGCTGTTTTAGGGAAAAACCCAACTTCCATAATAAACTCCTTACGTCGTTTATTTCCTTTTACATATTACTATTATACAATAATCACCAATAAATGTAAAATTTCTTAAATTTCATTTAAGATTAAAAATAATTCTTCTTCATATCTGCTTCATATTAGAAGTTTTTTTACAAGATTCTTATTAAAACATTATAATATATAATATTTTAGTTATTTTTATTGTATAATAAGTTTTACAATAAATTCAGGAGTAATAATTGGACGACAACCCCTTTAGGCGTAACTTTAAAAATAGTAGGTTAATATGGAAATTTTAGCTTTACTGTTCTTCCTTGTGATAGGTATTTCTTTTTTGTGTTCTATTCTAGAATCAATTCTTTTATCAATAAATGCTCCATATATTTCTGTTCTAGAAAAAAAATCACCAAAAGCTGGTAAGCTTTTAAAACATCTTAAAACCAACATTGACAAATCAATTGCCTCAATACTTATTTTAAATACAGTAGCAAATACTCTTGGAGCCACAGCTATTGGTGTTCAAGCTCAGCAAGTATTTCAAAGTGATAGTAATTTTGTACTACTGGTATCAATTATATTGACATTATTAATTCTTTTTGTTGCGGAAATTATTCCCAAAACTATTGGAGCGATCTATTGGAAACAACTGGCCCCAACTGCTGGGATTTTAATTCGATTTTTCATAATAATTACTTATCCTTTAATTATTATTACTCAGTTTGTTACGAGAAAAATTTCAAATAGTAAAGCTGATTCAGATTCTATAACAAGAGAAGAGTTAATTCATAGCACCCTAATAAGTGAAGAAGAAGGTGTTATTGGTGATTTAGAATCAGATATCATTGAAAATACATTATCATTAAATGATATAAAAATAAGTGATATTTTAACGCCAAGAAGTGTAATGTATACTGTTCAAAAGGACACTTTAATAAGTGATATTTTAGATGACAAAAGAACTTATAAATTCTCAAGAGTTCCTGTTTATGATGATTCTATTGATAATATCATAGGTGTTGTTCTAACTAAAAAACTATTCAAACAAGCAATTAAAGATAAATCAGTAACTATTGAGACCATTATGTTTCCAGTTTTTACCCTTAATGAAAATATCCCAGTTTCAAAAGCTTTAAATATATTTATCAGAAAAAAAGAACATATGTTTTTAGTACTTGATAATTATGACCAAACCGAAGGTTTGGTTACCCTAGAAGATTGTATTGAAACACTTTTAGGTCTAGAAATCATGGATGAGTCAGATACTACAGCAGATATGAGAAAATTAGCTCTTAGACAAATGAAAGCTAAGAGAAGAGAAAAAGAAGAATTTGACAAAAATGAGAACAATAAAAAAGAGGGTTAGATATCCTTTTTTTTATGCGTTTATTTCATTTGCACATGATATACAAATAGTCGATTCAGGTACAATTTTTAGTCGCCCATAGTTGATTTGTTCCTCACAAATATTACAAGTTCCAAAATTATCATCCCCTACTCTATCTTTCACAAACAGCAGCTTTTTTAATCTTAATTCACTTTTAATCAACATAGCTTCGTTGATACTTTTTTCGCCCATAGCCTCAAGTCTGGTTAAGCGACCTAGAGAGTTTTCAGGAGCAATGGGTTTATTTTTTTCTTTTAGATCTTCGATTTCATGAATGAGTTGTTCTATATCTTTTAAAATTTTATCTTTGATGTACTCTTTTTGTTTTTTTTCCATCGTCTAACCTTTGGAGTTATTTTCAAACCATTTAGTTAAAGTATTTAATTCTTCTATATTTCTAGGTTTGACGTTAATGATATCACTCAAACTCTTAACACCCATTGAAAGTAAATATTGCAAGTTATTGTCAAAAGTAGCTTCTTCCACCACATATATTTCATCTTGATGGACTTCAAACATATATCCCCCATTTGGTATAGGTGTTTGAGATAAAGTAACCGTATAATGCTCTTTCAAAATACCCTCAGATTGAGAATACATCAATCCAACATTATATCCTTGGTTGGCAAAACCTCTAATCATAACAACTAGAACTTGTTTTTCACCTTTTTTTGAAGAGTTAAAAATACCTACAAGATCCTTAATCATCATGTATCCAGGAACCTTAGTCAGAACTCTTTCAAGAAATGTTCCCAATCTGGTCTCAATAAAATGTCCAATGGCATAGGCAGTTAAAGCCAATAACACAACGCCAGCAACGGTCCAAAGAAAAATGTTATGTTGAGGATTCAATCCAATTAAGTGAAAAAGTTCTGCTGTAATAAAATCTGCTTTTCCATATAGCCATAGTACCACTGCTATTATAGCAACAATTGGCGTAAGCCAAAAAATACCCTGTACTGTTACTTTTAGAAAATGTGACCATCCACCTGCAAAATATGATTTTATTTTATTTAACATAACTTTTCCTATTAATTTAAATTTTGAGAGTATTAATTTTGTTCTACTTCTTTATCTTCGTCTTCGTCTTCGTTCTCATCTAATGATGTACTTTCACCTAATTGTACTTTTGGTGTCTCTTTTTTAGGTCGGTAACCTTTTACACTTAAAATCTCCATGTAAAAACTCTCACACCCTTCACTAGCAGCTTCATCGATATTTGTAGTAATATCAATAAACTCAATTTCTTGAGGTTCAAGATCATTTTTTCCAAACTTACATTCGAACTTCCAAAAATCAACTTCTTCAGGTAATTTTTTATTCTTTTCTCTTTTAATATATTTTCTTATTTCATACTTTGTTTTTTCTACTAATCTATCATAGTTTTTATTTTCAACTTTTAGCTTAAATACTTTTTTCATTATAATCCTTTTGGCGAATTATACCCAAATTACTTATTTTTGACTATAATGTCAAAAAAGTTAAATAAATAGGTATATATGTCAGAATTTAGAGAAATATGTTATAAATGTAATAGACCCAAAAGAAACTGCTTATGCAAACATATTCAGCCCATTACAACACAGAGTCAATTTATAATTTTGATGCACCCCAAAGAGTTTAAAAAGACTAAAAACAATACAGGAAAGATGACCAGTACCTCACTTACAAACTCACAAATATATGTGGGTATCGATTTTACAAACAATGATCGAATAAATGAGATTATAAATAATCCAAATAATAGTTGTTTTGTACTTTATCCATCTCAATTAAGCATAAAACTTAATGATACCAATATTAAACAAGCTAATAAAAACATTGTCATATTTATCATTGATTCAACGTGGCCATGTTCAAAGAAAATCTTACGCTTGAGTTCAAATATTAGAGCTTTACCCTACATCAGTTTTGAACATACAAAAATATCACAATATAAATTTAAAACTCAACCTACAAAACAGGCATTATCAACCATAGAATCAACCTTGTGTATTTTGGAGCTATTAAATGAACATCAAATTGAAAACATACAAGAAGAAAATTTAAAAAATTTCTTAGAACCTTTCTATCAAATGATTATTTATCAAAGTGACTTTTATTCAAATCCTAATAAAAAACAGGTCAGATATAAATAGTTAAATTCTATAGCTATATATGGGAGTGTTATAGAGGTCATTTAGCTTTTCTACTGCTGTTGGAGTTTGTGTATTCAGAGCAAAAGTACTAGATATAAATAAAGTAATACTCCTGTTTTCTTTCAATATTTTATTATCCAAATCTTTCATAGCTTGAGGAAATAAATAGCATACATACGTAGTGTCTTTACAGAAGTTTACATCTAAAAAATTTTCATTTCTAAAACTGATATTTTTCAACCTGAACACCATTTGAATTAGCTTTGATATTATATACGGCACGTAAGAAACTTCATAGCCGATAATTTTTTTACTATTATTCTTATAGGCAAGATAGAAGGTCAGAAATCCAAATCCTGAACCCAGATCAATAATAGTATTATTCTCACTATTCTTAGTAATGTTATTGATTGTTTTAATAGCTTGAAAAGAGCTGGGAGTTGGTGAAATACCGATTTTTATCGAGGAAAAAACTATCAATGATAAAATAAGTAATAAGCAAAAAAGTAAAATAAGTTCAAACATAAAAGAATATTCTCTTTTATGTTATTTTATTAGCAGTAAAATAAATAACATTATAAAATTCATCCATATTACTCATTTGTGTCCAATATTTTATCAGAAATCATCTGCTATCCTTTACTTAAAAAGTATGAGTTGCTAATTCCATTTATGTATATTTTTCTGTAACGTTAAAAGGGTTTTAGGGGTTAAGTCTTGTTCATCTTTCAAAATCTTAGCAATAAACCTGACTTCAACATTTGTAAAGCCTTCTAAATCTTTATCTTTAACTGCCATTTCACCATTAGTAATACTTAAACGTTTTAATTTCCCTGATTTTTCTTTTATATAATAGACAATATCATAAGATTTACGGTTTATTTTTTCGATGGTTACAAAAATCCTGTCATCTTTGGCTTCTTTATCAAAATCTGGCATCATTGATTTAAAATTTTCAATAGTAATAAATCCAATGTAAAGTTTTGTGAAAATATCAAAATAAAGCTGTACTTTTTTTGATTTAAAAAAGTTCAAATCAACGACCAAATTGGAATGTCCACGTGATTTAAGTAATATCCATTCTAAAGTTTGAAAGTAACCAAACTTTGTGTACACCAAGCTTTTTGCCTCAACATACTTCTTACTGTAATTGGCATGAATTCTACTTGTATTTTGCTGTTTATGCACCAGTTCTTTTAAAGTTTGATTATCTTCAAAATCGTTTGTAAGCCAAATGGTACAATAAGAAGGAAACTTACTCACTCCAAGAGAACCTTTTGTTAAAACGATCAATGCTCTAACGGTAAGACTCGGGAAAAGAACTTTTAATAAGGCATGTTTTTTATTTAATCTTTTATTGAGACTTGCAGTTTTTTTGGTGATACTCATTTCAACAAAATATACACTATCTTTTGTAAAAAATAAAGCATCATATTCTGTGATGTCTTTATATGCGGACTTATAAACAATTTGATCACTTTTATCTATTGTCATCCCACTTTTGATTACAAACTTATTTGAAGAACTTTGATGGGGTCCTTTTAAAATAAATCGAGTAATTAAGGGTTCCTTAGAGGCATAATAAAGTAAAAATTCATAGATAATATTTTCAAAGACTTCACCTTTAAAACTGCTATAAGAAGCAAGTAGAGGAGAATCTGCTGAAATATTGTCAAAATCAAATTTTCTTAAATTTTTTGTTCTATAGGAATAATTAAATAAATTTTCTTTTATATTGTTTAATTTTAAATTTGTTATTTCTTCTGTTATATTAAAATGATGCAATTATTTGTAAAAAAGGTTTAACCCTTTTTCCTTTCAATTAAATTTTTGAAAAGTATACCCAAAAAGAGTCCTTGTTTGCAAAATATGTTATACTATTTTAAATAAAAAAGGATATATGTGTCAAATAATAGAATAAAAATCACTTTATCGTTAGTATTTTTGTTAATAATGATTTTTACCTTACAGTACCAATTTTTAGATAATTACATAAATATTTTTTTTATGTTTATATTTACACCAATAATTATTTTTTTATATGTTAAATATATTTTCCCTAAGAAAAAACATTAAGAATATCATCTGTTTTTGCTGCCATTAAAAAATCATTTTCATGAAGTCCTATAATTATATGTGTCCACCACCAAATTTTTACAGACTTATATTCAACCAACATGACAGGGTGATGTTCATTTTTTTCTGCAAGTGCTGCTACTTTATTAACAAAGTACATGGTTTCTTCAAAATCCTGAAAATCAAATTCTTTATATAGTTTAAGTTCTTCATTTTCAGCAATAACCTTCCAAGTAGGAACTTCTTTTAAATAAGCAATAATATGTTCATCGTTTAACTTTGCCGTTCCTTTTCTACAAGGTTTACATTTCTTTTGAGAAAATTTCATTTTGCTTCCTTGTTATTTGATATTGAACATTTTGTTCAATTCTGTAGGAAATGGAAAAACAATTGTATTTGTTTTATCCCCAGAAATATCGCTTAAGGTTTGTAGGTAACGAAGCTGTATTCCTATTGGATTTTTGCTAATCACATCAGCAGCTTTTAGTAAGTTTTCACTGGCTTCTAGCTCACCTTTGGCATTAATGACTTTTGCACGTCTTTCTCGCTCAGCTTCAGCTTGTTTTGCTATTGCTCTAATCATACTCTCATCTAAATCAATATGTTTGATTTCAACATTAGATATTTTGATACCCCATACATCTGTTTGTTTATCTAATATATTTTGTATGTCAACGTTTAGTTTCTCACGCTCAGATAACATCTCATCTAACTCATGTCCTCCCAAAACAGATCGAAGTGTAGTTTGAGCTAATTGGCTTGTTGCCATGTGAAAATTTTCAACTTGAATAATTGCTTTTTGGGGATCTAAAACCCTAAAATAAACAACGGCGTTTACATGCACAGAGACATTATCATGTGAAATAACATCTTGGGTAGGTACATCTAAAACAATTGTTCTTAAATCCACTCTCACCATTTGTTGAATAAAGGGAATAACTATGATGAGTCCAGGTCCTTTTACACCAGAGAATCTTCCCAGGGTAAATATAACTCCCCGTTCATACTCACGCAAGATTCGAATTGAAGCACCAATTAATACTAATAAAAACACCAACACATAAAGTAACGTCATAGAAATCATTTCACACCTCTTATCGTTAAAATTAAACCACTAATATCACTAACAACAACGGTTTCCTTCTCTTCAAGTTTTTCATCACTTGTGGCATTCCAAATTTCACCTTGAAGTGCAACTTTATAGGTACCATTATTACTTTGCAATACTTGACCTTGCGCACCAATGATATTTTTAGAGCCACTTACCACTTTTGCATTTCTAGAATTGATTAGAAAACGCAAAAGAAATATAAAAAAGCCCATGCTCACAATTGAAAATGAGACTACCAGAGGCATAGAAACCCTAGATCCTAAAACTTCTGGGTCAAAAAGTAAAATGGAGCCAAAGGCAAAGGCTATAACGCCACCAATGCCAAGTACTCCAATTCCAGCAATAAATACTTCTGCAATCATAAATGCTATCCCTAAAAAGATAAGAAACAAACCTACATAATTAAAAGGCAAGATGTTTAAAGCATACATGGCAATTAATGCACTAATTGCACCAATGACACCAGGGAAAATAGAACCTGGATTCATCATCTCAAATAGTATTCCGTACATGGCTATAATTAGAAATATATAGGCAATACTTGGATTTGAAATTGCCATGAAAAATTTTGTTTTCCATGAAGCCTCAAAGAAAATTAGATTTGCATTTTCTGTATTTATTACAATTTGGGCATCATTGATCATGACTTTTTTACCATGTATTTTTTTGAGTAAATCACTCACATCATTTGCCATTAAATCTATTACATTTTTTTCTAAAGCATCTTCAGCAGAAATACTTTTGCCCTCAACCACAGCTTCAATTGCCCAAGGAATATTTCGGTTTCGCAGCTGAGCAATACTTTTTATATAGGCAACGGCATCATTAATCACTTTTTTCTCCATAGCAGTTTTTTCTGGCTTACCCAGGGGTTCTTCTTTTTTTTCATCAAGCTTTCCAGGAATTTTAGGAGGCTTAGGCGGCGTCATTAAATTTACAGGAGTAGCAGCACCTATATTAGTCCCTGGGGCCATAACTGATATGTGAGAGGCATAAGCAAGGTACGTACCTGCACTAGCAGCTCGTGCGCCTTTAGGTGAGACATAAATGATCACTGGTATTTTGCTATTTAAGATATCTTGTATCATTTCTCGCATAGATGTAGCCAAACCACCTGGAGTATCAAGTTCAATTAATAATAAGGATGAATCATTTTCTCTAGCATGACCAAAGGCATCTTCAAGATAGGTTGCACTAGCGGGAGAGATGGCATTTTGGATTTGAATATGAGTGATATTTTGAGACAGGAGTAAAATAGGAAAGAGCAATAACAAGAGTAAGTATAAAATCAACTTCATTTTTATTCCTTATTAAGAAAATAAATCATAGTCTACGTTTATCATACATACAAAGATAAAAGAAGTCAAGACATTTAAAATCTAATTTTTTTATTTAAATAAACTAGAGGAAAAAAGATGGTAAAAAATATTTTAGTAACAGGATGTAGTTCAGGACTGGGACTCTCCTTATGTCATTACTATTTAGAATTGGGATATAAAGTATTTGGAATTAGTAGAAAAAATCCAAATATAGACAATGAAAACTTCATTTTCAAAGGCTGCGACTTATCCAATACTTCAGATATTAAAAAAGAACTCACTTCTTTTCTTCAAGGTATTGAAACCCTTGAATTGGTTTACTTAAATGCAGGAATATTGGGAAAGATAAAAGAAATGACACAATTAGAACTGGGTGATTTAAAAAACACTATGGAACTTAATGTTTATGCCAATAAAGAAATACTTGATATTTTAGGCACATTAACTACTAAAAATATCATCGCCATCTCATCGGGAGCTGCTGTTAATGGCTCTAAAGGCTGGGGTCCCTACTCAATATCGAAAGCTGCTTTAAATATGTTAATCAATCTATATTCAAAAGAAATGAACATGAGCAAACTACTTTGTGTTGCGCCTGGCGTTATTAAAACACCAATGACTGATTACATAAGATTTGAAGTAGATGATACTGTTTACACCAGTGCAAAGACTTTAAAAGAAGGTGAAATTCAAACACCACAAGAAGCAGCTATTAGATTACATAAACTAGCAGAGAGAATGGAAGAGTTTGAAACTGGGTCTTTTATTGATGTGAGAAGTATTTAGATTACTCCCTATACCAAGACCCATCATTATTTTTGACTAACCAAAGTTGAGAGTACCAATAAAAAACTCCTTTTTGAGTCTTTGAAGGTGCTGTACAATTAATTTTTTTTCTTCCAGCACCCCATAAAGGGAGTTGCATTTGCACTTTCCCATCTTGAACTTTAATAGGTAGTTTTCCTATTGAACTAGCATAACAAGCCAATTGATTTACTCTATAATTTCCCTCTTTGAGCTCAAAAGAAAAAGAGTGATTCCCAGTTTCATCGGATTTGAGTACTTTAGAACCTATTTGGACATTTTTTAAAGGAAGTAGTTTGGTATTAACACTAGTAGAGAATCTTTTCATATCGGAGTACTTTGTTGCCATGGGAAATCTCGGTATTTCTAACTTATTAAAACCAACACCAACAGCTCCTGATTGTTGAGCTAAACCAACATAACCAAGGGAATCAAGTATATCCATAACTTCTTCATTGTATTCCCCATACGGGTAAGCAAATAATTTATTAGTGACACCTAAATGTTTTTCGAGTAGTACTTTTGCTCTGAGTATATCTGTCTCAATTCTATTTTTCCATTGTATTTTAGTTTCATCTTTTAAACGTCTTACCATATGCGTGTGACTATGGGTATGATTTCCTATTGTACCCTTATGATTTTGTAAGATTTTCAACTCATTCCAAGATAAAATATTTTTATACGAGGCAGTTATAGATTGGGTATTAACAAATACAGTGAAAGGATAATTTTTCTGTCTTAACAAAGGTAAAGCCTCAGATAAAATGGATTCATAAGCGTCATCAAAAGTTATCGCCACACTTTTATTGGGTAAGTCTTGTTTTTGTGCAATTGCAGTTAATATAGTATTTAGAGGTAATACCTTGAATTCATTATCTTCTAAATAGTTCAAGTGTTTTTTAAAAGTATTAGGAGAAACACTGGTGCTTCTCGGTGTCTTAGTACTTACGTGATGATAGACAAGTATTACAGCATCACTTTTAGCATACAAAGTCAGTGTACTTAAACACATTAATAACAGATATAAATATTTCATAAGTAAATTCTAGCCAAATAAAATATAAAATTTATTATGATATTTATTATTCTTATCACTTTATAGTAACTTTTAAGCAATTCTATACCATAATTTTAAAAAATTCATAGAAGGATTATTCAAATATGGGCGATAACGATTTTGGTAAACTTATTTTTAGAATTACGATTGCAGTTTTATTATTTTTTCATGGTTATGCCAAAATAACGTATGGTTTGGGTTTCATAGAAAAAGCTTTAGATGCCAATAATCTTCCCGTATTTTTATCTTACTTCGTTTATGTAGGAGAAATTCTAGCACCTTTGTTAATTATTATTGGATATAAAACAAAACTGGCTGCGGCAATCATTATTTTTTCAATGACCTTTGCTATTTATTTGGTTTTCCCAAATGATTTAACAACCCTAACCAGTCAAGGAACGTTAAAACTAGAGCTAAACTACTTCTTTATCTTTACATCCTTGTCCCTAATCTTTTTGGGAGCTGGGAAATACTCTTTTGACAGAAGATAAAAAAGTTTAGAGTTTTTGTTTTGCGATATCGATATCTCTTTGATATCGGTATAACATAAATTCAAACAAAGAAGTTCCTTCATTTTTATTCATAAACATAAACATTTCTACCATATTAAATAGTATTTTAAAAAAGCCCATAAATGGCGTAAAATAACTTAGTAGTGTTCCATATTTTCGATATGGATAGTAATAAGTAAACTCATTCTTAAGCTCTTCTAGAGATTCATTTTCTTTGTGTAAATCAACTGGACCTTTGGATTTTAAAGTTTTAAACACTATAAATAAATTTAACAGCAACATAAAACCGTTTAACTTCCAACCTAAAATAAATATTTCTTCATAACTCATACTAATTAACCTCTATATATACATAAATTGCGATAAAAAAATTATCATTACTACAAATGTAAATGGAAGGGCATGCCCTTTAAATACAAATGGATTTATCTTAAAAAATTTCTGATTAAAACCTCTAATTCCAAGCCACATTCCTAAAAAAGCCTTCAGGGATAGAATAATTTGGAATTGACTCATTCCATCTTCTTGTATTGGCCCCATTACTTGTGAAATGAGATACAAGCCTGTTGCTACACATAAAATCAGTGACCAAGGTACTATTTTTCTAACATGCATCATGATTGCTTCTCTGGCTTTTTTATGCTCATCTTCATTTAGAGTCTGAGACATTTTGGACAGAAAAAAGATATCTACAAATAAGAAGCCACCGTAAATGAAAGCAAATATTAAATGAAAAGTATGTATCAATGTATAAAACATGAGGATTCCTAGTTTTTCAGAATTCTATCAACTCTTAGTCAAAATATCCATGATATTAATCAAGTCTTAGGGTCGCTCATTTTTAAAAATCAAATTTTTTAAGGTTCTTTCTTCATTCAAAGAAGGAAAACTCTGCATTATATCCAATCTTTTCACAAATTTAAAGTCACTGGCATATTTAAGAAAAATTTCTTTGATATAAGAAGAATCAATATCGGGACTGTTACAAGAGGATAATACCGTACAAGAATCTGAACATAAAGTATCTAGTTTTTTGATGAGTTTATCATAATCATTACTTGCAATAAAACTACCTTTTTGAAAAGTAGGAGGGTCAATGATGATTAAATCATAAGGACCAGCTTTTTTAATACGATTCCATGATTTTAAAATATTATAGGGCATAAACTGAACATCTTTTGTAGACAAACCATTCAAGCGGTGATTTTCTCTACCTTGAGTTAAGGCCCCTTTACTCATATCAACATTTACTACTAGTTTGGCATCACCTTTGATGGCACAAAGAGAAAAAGCACAGGTATAAGAAAAAAGATTTAATACTTTTTTATCTTTTGAATTGTTTAAAACAAATTCTCTTCCATTTTTCATATCAGCAAAAAATCCATGATTCCTAGATGATTGTAAATTAAGTTTGTATTTAAGTCCCAGTTCATAAGCATAGGCTTCATCTTCGAGATTTCCGAATAAAACTTGCGCAGGTTCTTTTAAAACATACCGTTTTTGAAGTATCACACAAGAATAAGAAAGTTTTTTATACAGTCTTTCGAACATAAGGAGAAGCTCTGATTCTAAAGTCTCATCTGTTTTGGAAAAAAAGACAATATATAAGTTTTTGTCAATTGAATCAAGGGTTAAGAATTCCCAGTTAGGATAACAACCACCCCGTCCATGAAAAAGACGTTTAAATTCATTTGTAGTGGAGTCATGGTTGTGCGTTATTAATTTTTCTAATTCTTCAATATTCAAAGTTAGCCTAGTGTTAAAATTATTTTGAATTATATCCAAATAAGTATAATCTTTTTTAAATAAAAATTATTTTGTGACCATTATTCGTACTATTTTATCTTATAATAATATTTAATTTTAAAACTAAAGGTGAAAAATGAGAATTCTTTTAAAAATGGCAGTAATAACATTATCACTGTTGTTGTTTGTTGGGTGTGCAAGCAATACCACTCCTACCCCTACACAAACACAATCCAATCTAAGCTTAGATGTTGGCTTGTATCCGTATGTTCCAAGACCAGAACAATTTAAAGAAACAATACAAAAACAGTGGTATGCGAAGCATCCCAATGTAAAGCTAAATTTCATAGAGACATGGTCTGGTGGTTATGACAATGAACCAAAAAACTTAGATGTGTTTGTTTTTGATGCAGCCTACTTAGATGACTATATAAGTAAAGATTTTTTACTCACTTTAAAGAAAAGTGAAATTAATGATTTCGAGGACTTATTGCCTTATGCCAAAGAAGGTGTAAAAGCTGAAGATTCGAGTGATTATTATGGTATTCCCCAAATTGGTTGTGGAACATTATTATTTTATAGAAAAAATGACTTGGAGCTAAAAAAAGCAAAAACTCAATCTGAAATTATAAATACAATAGGACAATGTACTTATGATACCCTCATTCCGCCCAAAGGAAAAGGTTTGATGATGGACTTTTCAAGTAAAACAACCAATGGAGATTTTTACTTAGAAGCGACTCAAGACATCTATGGGAAATACACAACTAACCCACCTAAACCTCCAAGAGCTGAGCTTCTGAATCCTTGGAGTATTAATAACGTATCCTTGTGGAGACAAACAACAAGTAACTTACATGCAAAAGTGGGTAAGCTAAATCGTCCCAAATTATTCTCCAAAGGGTATGGACGAGCTTATGTAGGATACAGTGAATCCATGTCAAGTTTAGACCAAAAAACAAGAGATGAGATTGAGTTTAAATACTTGCCATTTTCAGACAATAACAATGTACATCTTTTTTACTCTGATATTGCAGGAATCAATCCTCGAGTTGTTAGTAATAATATGAAACCTTACGCAGTTGAATTATTAAACATTTTAACTTCAAGTGAAACTTTTGTGGAAGCAACCAAAGCAACAGAAGAAAATAAAGTAGCACAATATTTATTGCCAGTTCGATTTAACACCTTTAAAGAGTTGGCAAAAGACTACCCTTTATATACAAAGCTATTTAACTTAGTTATGGAAAACGACCCAAAACTCTTTAGACTGGGTGTTGGTGCAAATACATGGTTAGAAAACAATAAAGAAGTTATCACCAATCAAATTTTTAATCATAATCAGTGTTTAAAGTAATACACTAAATAAAAGACAAGCTTAGTCTTGTCTTTTAGCCTACGAGTTCTTCTACCAAAGATACAAATGATTCTGGGCTTTGGTAAAGAGGAATAGATTGATGTAAGAAAATGGATTTCAAATCTTCTTTTGTTTCTTCTAAATTCTTTTTTACATCTTGATACGACTCTTCACAATTTTTTGATAAAGGCATGTTTGATGGATTTATTCTGCCTTTATTAATGGCACACTTTATTTTTTTATCACAAGCGCACAAAGCACTTGAACTTACCAATCCACAACTTGTACTTGTAAACGCTTCCACTTTTTTCTTTGCACGTGACAATTGTTGACGATAGCTGTCTTTGGAAACACCCAATATTTCACTGGCTTCTTGATGTTCAAGTTCAAAGATATATCCTAAGATATAAGAGAGTCTGTGTTTTTGGTCTAAGCACAATAACATGGCCATGGTACATGAGATTCGAACCTCATTTAACATTAACTGGTATTGTGGATCATGATTCATATCATTTGAGCTTTCCAAATCACTTTCCAAATCTTCTTTAAACATATCAAAAGTCAACCCTATCTCTTTTGATTTTAGTTTTTTACTGGTGAGTAAATAATTAGAAGCAACTTTATAGACCCAAGTTCTAAAAGCACTTTTAAATTGAAAAGTTGAAAGCTTGGTCATTACAAGAATTAAGATTTCTTGGGTTGCATCCTTGGCATCATCACTGTTTTGTAACATACGTAGGGACAAATAATAGACATTGTCTTGAATTTGTTTCAATAACTCTTCTAAGGCTTTCTTATCAGCACCTTGTGCTTTTTTCACCAAACTTTCAATATGCATTTTAGTTCCTATTCTTGTATCTTATCTTCAACATATTCCATCATATATTGGAATAATGGAGGGCCAGTCATTAACTCTAAAAACTTATTTGCAGTGGGAAGTTTTACAAAGTGTTCTAAAGAGCTCATGGCTATTTCTTTTGATTCCCAAATCATCGTATCTATATATACACTATCTTCATCCAATGATTTTGATGTAACTGAACTGTGCAAACCATTTAATGTATATGACTCACTAATCATTTGTTCTTTAATTGCAGAGAACTCGTTCTCTTTTCCATCTTGAATTTTGTATCCAATAATTTGTTTTACTCTTGTTGTCATGTTATATCCTTCTTATTTGTAAACATTAAATTTGTTTACTTATATACTTAGACATATTTGACAGTGGATGTGTGACAGAAAAAATGAAAGTTATTGAAAGAATTTTAAAATTCTTTCAATAAAGCTATTTTATCATGAAAAAACAATCATTGTTTTTTCCATAGGTACTTGAATCCTCAGTGATTTTAAAACCAAGCTTTTCATAAAGATTTTTTGCCTTAGGATTGTCTTTATAGACATATAAGGAATAAGTTTTATTACAATCTTTATATTCTTCAAACAAGAATTCCATCAATTTTAAACCTAGCCCTTCTCCTCTTTTGTGTGGATTTATAACTACTCGACCAATGTGTTTGAAGTCATATTTGTCAAATACTTGTATAAACCCTAGTACTTGATCATCATTATTCATTAAAGAATAAGAAGCGTGAACATTAAAACTTATGTCCTCTTTTAGCTGTTGCGGGTTTATGGGAAATCGGATAAGTGGACCACCCCAGTTTTGAGCCTCTTTTTTTGTATTAAACCAAGATGATAATTCTATGATGTCACTATTTTGTGCGGATCTAAATTTCATTGCCTACCTTTAAAACAAATATTTTATTTAATATATTCAATTTTTGCTTTAATTTTACCTACGGGATTTAAATTCCATTTTTTTAATTGAGAGGTACTAAATAAAAAACGACCTCGTTGTGCAGTTTTTGGCATGATTAAACTATCTTTGGTATGTGATAGCATTTTCAAGGCAATTTTACCAGCTTCTAATCCTTGTTCTTTACCAAAAAGTACATAGCCTCCAATTGCTTTATTCTTTCCTACTGTAAAGTCCCAAAAGGCGAAAGGAGGGATAGGAGTATGTTTTGAAGTCCAAGTTAAAACATCTTCAGCTTTCATGTGATTGTAAGCCCTGTCTTTAATAGTATGATACAATCCCACAATAAGAATATCATAGTTCTCTTTTTTTGCTTTTTTAACTATTTTTTGCCATCGGTAAAATTTATCAACAAGTTTTATATCTACTTGAATATCTCGTATGAGAAGAGAAGTTTTACCCAAGAAAACTTCATCAACGATGACTTTAGAAGTAGTACCTGAATCAAATAGAACCAATACTTTTTTAACTTTTGTTAGTTTTGAAATATGAAAAAGTGAACGTTTCAATAAAGGTCGTTCTAGTATGCCTGTGATATGTTTATAGCCTGAAATAGAATAGTTTCTAGGGTTATTATTGATACCTAAATAGACAACTTTAGTCGTTGTTTTCACAAAACGATATCCTAAATATTTCAAAGCATTATCATCACCTAAAATAACCAAAACAGGATTAAGTTGTTCATATCGTTTCCACGCTAGGTTTGCCATTTTTTCATATTGGTTTTTATCTATTCTCTTAGTATTCATTTCAAAAAAAACCAAATTGTATTTTGAACCCAATACTTCTTGCAAGCCTTCTTTGTAACTTTTATCCCAAGGATATTGGGCGTGGTAACTTTCAATAACCAAGATATCCTCTTTTTGAGCAAGTAATTGAACATTTATAAAAAACAGTATTAAAAAAAACCTATTCATTATAAATTCCTTATGCACACTTTAGTATAAGTATATACCAAAATAAAATAAGTCTCTTTACATATAAGGAACTAGTAGGATATTTTAAGTTCCTTAAAGCTAACCTTCTCTTCCCAACATTTCAGCAGCTTCAGAAATAATCAAAAAAGCATCAGGATCATTTTCACGTATTATTTCACGTAAAAGCTGTAACTTGGTCACTTCAACAACCAATAAAATCATTTCTTTATTTTGCCCATCAAATAAACCCTCACCTTTTATGATAGTACCATCTGGGCCTAGTTGCTCTCTAATGATAAACTTTAATTCTTGCGGTTTTGAGGTAACAAGATGAATAACTTTTTTATTTAAACTTCCAGTTAAAATCACATCTATTACTTTAGAAGTAATATAGATACTTACAATACTCCATAATACTTTTGCAGTATCATCAAATACAAATAAAGCAGAACATATAATAAGTGAATCAATTATCAAAATAACACGGGCAGGTTTGATTTCAGTTTTTGAAGCAACAATTCGAGCAATAATCGTTGACCCTCCTGCAGATGAGTTTCCTTTAATTACCAAGGCCAAACCAATACCTACAAAAATACCTCCAAAAATTGAGGCAAGTATAATATCAAGAACAAAGGGTTTTATTATGCTCAATTGAGCAAAAAAATCAATTAAAACAGATATAAGTAAGATTGTAATGATGGTTCGAAGAGCAAACATTTTTCCTAAATATTTACCACCAACAATTAATAAAGGTAAATTAACCCCAACCATTAAAACCCCTACACTATAAGAGCTAATATAATGTAATAGTAAAGATAATCCAGCTGTGCCACCAGTTAACACTTCATTGGGTACAAAGAAGCCAACTACTCCCAAGGCCAAAAAAATAGAACCAAGTATAATATAAATGTAATTTTTAAATTCTTTGTTTGAAAAAAAAGTCATTATAATTCCTATGAATAATTTTTAAGTTGGGATTTTAGCATATATTTATATTAAAAAGTGTTGTTTTAAATCAATAGTTTTGTTTTTTATAAAGGATAAAGAATTGAAGATGAGGGTTAAGTAAAGTAAACTAATGGATTCATCTTACACAAGATAAGATGAATCTATCAGAAATAAAATTTAAATTTTATTTGGAAGTTATTTAAAACTTCTATTAACAGGCTAAATTAGCTGAAACGAAATCCCAGTTAACTAAAGTCCAGTAATGTGATAAATAATCAGGTCTTACATTTCTGTAATCAATATAGTAAGCATGTTCCCATACATCACAAGTAAGAAGTGGCGTTAAACCATCTGTAATTGGGCATTCTGCATTAACAGTTGCAACAATTGATAAGGCACCAGCGCTATCTTGAACTAACCAAACCCAACCAGCACCGAAGTGAGTTGTAGCTTTTCCTAAAAATTGTTCTTTAAAAGTATCAACAGAACCAAAAGTATCAACAATCTTTTTTTCAAGATCAGCGGACATACTAGTTGCTGTTGGGCTTAAAGAATTCCAGAAAAAATCATGGTTATATATTTGTGCAGCATTATTAAAAATCCCACCATCTGATTCTTTTACGATTTCTTCTAAAGTTGAGTTTTCAAATTTAGTTCCACCTAATAATCCGTTTAATTTTGTAACATATGTTTGATGATGTTTATCGTGGTGATAAGTTAAAGTTTCTTTTGACATGTGTGGCTCAAGAGCGTCATGTGCATATGGTAAATTCATTAGTTCGTGTGTCATATTAAAATCCTTTTATTAATTTGAATTAAAGGGTACAGAAAATATTTTTAGAAAAAGATAAGAGGATAAAACTAAAAAATAATTTTAAGAAATAAGAATAATCTTATTACTAATATTGATAATTAATATTAGTTATGTAATAATTCCTAAAATTTAAGGAGTTTATATGAAAAATGTGATTTTAAAGTCATTATTAATTGGTTCGCTGTTGAGTATTAAAGCCCTAGCATACGAGGCATCCCAAGTAACAGTAAAGTTTGTAGGATATAAATCTAAAGCTAAAACAGGCGTGGATGGCAAGTTTGATAAAGTTAAACTGGACATAGTAAAACATGATAATTTCAAGACTTTTTTAACTTCGTCGAAAGTTACTATTGACTCATCTTCTGTAAATACAAATATTAAATTTAGAGATACAAATATAAATACCACACTCTTTAAACCTGCAAGTTTAAAAGAAATAACTGCCATGATTAAAAAAGTCAATGGAGATATGGCTAAAGGCACTTTGGATGTGGAAATTATCATGAATAAAGTTTCAAAAACGATTTCCATGCCTTACACTAATGATAACAATACTTTAAGGGCAAAAGGTTCTATTGATGTGTTAGATTTTGCCATGAACAACTCATATGCAGCTTTTGCTGCTAAATGCAAACCTTTTCATGCAGGTAAATCATGGAGTGATGTAGCCATCTCATTTGAATTGCCATATACAAATTAACCATCAATAAAAAAGGGGAATAATTCCCCTTGCTAAAAACTTACTTGCTAGAAATAGTATCTATTTTCGTATGGAACTTGCCGTTAAAAATATATAGTTTTTCCCAGTTAACATTACTCTAAACTTCTTTTGCTGTAAATACTTCTTACAAAAGTAAACATCTTTATATAAAAGAGACATTTCGGAAAAGGAGTAATTTTTCATCTTTGCCCCGTATATCATTTCTCCATCAATCCATCTACAATTTGGGAAACCTAAAATCATAGCACCATCTTTGTTTAAATAGTTTTGAACCAAAGACATAAAAACCAATTTAAAATCAATACTTGTACTTTGTAGAGTTCCAACACTAATGATTAAATCAAACTTTCCTAAATCAAGACTCTTTAAGTCATTAATATCATGCACTAAAAACTTAACATTTTCATCTTGAAATTTAACTCTAGCTGCTTGAATAGCTGAATCACTATAGTCAATACCTACTAGTTCTAAGTTCTTAAAATTTGAAGCATATTTCTTTATGATTTCAAATTCATCTCCACTGTTAATTCCTAAATTTAAAATTCGCACTCTTTTCTCTAGATCAACATTTTTTAGAGCCCTTAAGTAATGGGCTAAAAATGCAGGCTCTTCATTTTTATGTATATTTGAAAAAACCGAATCACTACCATACTTTTCCTCTTTGACTACCTCACTCCTATGAAAGGAGTCATTTAAATTCAATTTTTTAAAACGAATTCTAACGGTGTGCTCATCTATATAAATAGGTGTTAGCATTTTACAAAAAAGAATTTCAGATAAATCCACCCAAGCTTTGTATCCTCTGTAAACAAACTGTTTCTTATCTATTTCAACAATACTTCCAGCATATTTTGAACTCTCATAATCTGGATTTAAAACTTCAAATTCTAAAATACTATCACTATCTAATGTCTTTATTTTTTCTTCTAATATATTTATAATTTCATATAGGTCTTCATCTGTAAAATTCAGCATTATTCTTCTTTAATTTTGATTTTGTATTATACTAAAATTTGATATACTTAACATATGAAAATAAGACTAGGCACTTTTAATTTATTCCAATTTGTAGAACCACCCTACTCGTGGTACGTGAAAAAAGACAAGTTTACCCAAGAACAATGGGAAGAGAAAACATCCTGGGTTAAACAGCAAGTCTCAGATATGAACTGTGACATTATTGGTTTTCAAGAAGTTTTTTCAGCACAAGCTTTAAAAGAACTTGTTAATGATTTAGGATTTAAGTATTTCCAAACAGTTGAAGAAGCAAGAACAGATAAAAAAAACAAGCAAGTTTATATAAGTACAACGGTTGCCATTGCTTCCAAATATCCTATTAAAGAGATACTTGAAGTTGAATCAAATATCACCAGTATTAAAAAGCATAACTTCGATGGTTTTTTCAAGTTTTCAAGAGTACCTTTAAAAGTAAAGATTACTTTAGAAGACAACAAAGAAATACTTATTTATGTTTCACATTTGAAGTCTAACTGGCAAAATGAATTCGAATATCTTTTCACCCAAGAAGACACCCTAGAAGACAAAAAGAAGATAGTCAAAAAAGCACTTGAAGATAAGTACTCAGAATCTTTAAAACAAAGGCTTTGTGAGGCGTCTTCACTGTTTTTTGATATTAATAAATCGAAAGAATTACCAACAATTTTTATGTGTGACTTAAATGATAAAGAATATTCATTAACAATAGATGCCCTTACAAATAAAACCTACCACTACCCTTCTAAAAAAGACAAGTATATACTTGTAGATGCTTATGATTTATATGAAAAAAAGATTTATAATCCCCATCCTGAACAAAAGGAAATCAAAAGAACTCCTACGAGTTATTTTGCAGGAAAAGGAAATGTATTGGATTACATTTTTGTATCCAATTTTTTTAATAAAAATAACATCAATCATCAAGCAATAATCAGCTCTTATGAAATATTTAACAATCATTTAGAAGAAAACCAAAATGGTTCCCTTCTTCAAAGTGACCATGCTCAGGTAGTTTGTGAAGTAACTTTTAGCCAAACATAAGTTTTTTGATACATTTCAAAAATTAGTGTATAATGTTGAGTAGGATTACTCATGGCAAAAATTAAATTTAATCAAACAAAAAAAACTCAAAATACCTCTAACAATAAACCTTGGAAAATAATCATTGCAGATGATGAAATGGCTGTTCACGAGCTCACCAAAACAGTGTTAGGCCGATTAAGTATCAAGATAGATATTTAGAACTAATCAGCGCATATGATGGAGCAGAAGCAATTGATCTATTAAAAGAACATGACGATGTGGTCTTGATCCTGTTAGATGTTGTTATGGAAAGTGACGATGCAGGATTAGTGGTTGTTAAAAGAATCAGGGAAGAACTAAACAACAATAACATCCAAATCATACTTCGTACAGGACAAGCGGGAAAAGCACCCGAACTAGATGTCGTGTCAAACTACGCTATTAATGATTATAAAGAAAAGTCTGAATTAACCTCTCAAAAACTAAACACTTCAATTATTACAGCTATCAGATCATATCAACATCTAAAAGCCCTTGAAGAAAATAAAATTGAAATTGAAAATTTAAACAAAGAAATTCTAGAAACTCAAAAAGAAGTTATTTTAACAATGGGGGCCATTGGAGAAGCTAGAAGTAAAGAAACAGGACAACATGTAAGAAGAGTTGCTGAATACTCCAAACTATTTGCACTTCTTCTTGGTATTTCTGAATTTAACGCAGAAATTCTCAGACAAGCAAGTCCCATGCATGACATAGGTAAAGTTGCTATTTTTGATAGTATTTTAAATAAACCTGGAAAATTAAGTCCAGAAGAATATGAAATCATGAAAACTAACGCTCAACTTGGTTATGAAATGTTGAAAAGTTCAAACCGTGCTATATTAAAGGTTGCTGCAATTGTTTCACATGAACATCACGAAAGATGGGATGGAGAAGGTTATCCAAATGGCTTAAAAGGTAACGATATTCATATTTATGGAAGAATCACAGCAGTTGCTGATGTATTTGATGCATTGGGAAGTAATAGAATTTATAAAAAAGCATGGGATGATGAAAAATTATTTAGTTTTTTCAAAGAACAAAGTGGCAAGCATTTTGACCCTAAAATTATTGATGTTTTTTTTGAAAATGTAAATGATTTTTTAGAAATTCGAGAGAAATATAAAGACAACTAACTAATATTTTATATAGATTGCTTTCATTTCATCGGATTCTCTAATTTTTTTGATTGTATCCCAAATCTTTTCTGCTAGTTGTGGGTGTCTTTTAACAAATTGGTGAGATAACATAAGATGATAAACTTTTCTTTTCAAGACAGGCTGCAATTTGACTATTGATTTTAACTGCTTATCCTTTTTACGTAAAATTGAATCTCCTGCAAGTTCCAATGCTGCAACAGCAGATACTCGCCCATTATTTAACAATTCCATGCACTTTGTTGTGTCGTTGAGTTCATGTACGAAAAATCCTTTTTTTCGTAAGTCATCAACTATAGAATACTCTCTCTCCGCACAAATTCCTTTTTTTATATTTTTTATGTTTTTCCCATCCCAAGTTAGCATTGAATCATCTTTTGTATATAGATAATAGGAATTATAGTTTGTACGTCTACTTATATCAACTTGACCATTTTTCATTGGATATTGACCATGAGCTAAGCGTTTTTCTTTATAACTTGCTTCAAATAAACCATCTACTTTACCACTTTTCAATTCGAACAGTGAGCGTTTCCAAGGAAATCTTTTGTAGATAATTTTAATACCAATTTGTTTTTCAAGAATCTTAAACATTTCTAATAAAACCCCAGGTTTTTTCCAATTAATATACTCACCTTCCCCTGTTTGGAAAGGATAGTTATGGGTACTTTGATAAGCAAAAGTGATTATTTTTGGATTTGCAAAGATGTAGGTATTAAAAAAAATACAAATAAAGAACATAAATTTTAGCACAGTAATATGTTTCACTTTTTCATCCTTTTTTAGTACTTAAAAATATTTGTTATAAATAACCTTCATTTCTTTTGATTCTCTAGCCAACTCCACAGTATCCCAAATTTCTTGTGATAACTTTGGGTACTTCAATACAAACTGATGAGATAACATTAAATAATACGCTTTTCTTTTTAAAGCAGGTTTCACTTTAACAATGCTTGGATACTTTTTTTCTTCTAATAAAGAGTCACCTGCAAGTTCTAATGCTGCGACGGCATCAACTCTTTTATTCAATAACAAGTCCATACACTTGCTAGTTCGACTCACCTCATAGACATCCATACCCATTTTTTTCAAATCATCAACAATAGAGTATTCTCTCTCAGCACATATACTTCGAGATATATTTTTAAAGTTTTTTCCATCCCAACTAACAGATGAATTACTTATTTTATATAAAGCATAGGAGTTGTAGTGTGTTCGTTTTTTAAAATCTATTTGATTTTTTTGTGTGGGGTAAAGTCCAAATTCTAAACGTTTTGATTTATAACTTGCAGAAAACACTCCCTGGACACTCCCATTTCTAAGTTTAAACAAAGCACGTTTCCAAGGATATCTTATAAACTTTATTTTAATATTCAATTCTTTTTCAACAATTTTAAACATTTCTAATAAAATACCAGGTTTTCCCCAATTGGTTTCTTGGGAATTTTCAGTTTGAAAGGGATAGTTATCTGTATTTTGGTAGGCAAAAGTGATTTCTTGTGGATTGGCAAAAAGATGAGAGGCAAGTAATACAAAGATGAAGATATTTAATTTAAAAAAAGAAACTATTTTCATCAGAGTCTACCTTTATAATAGATTTCCTCATACCGATCAATCTCATTTAAAGTAATTACTGTAGAGTCTCTTTGTCTTACAATAAGAAAAACATAAAATCAGATATTAAAAAATCTTACATCAATTTCGTTAAATAATATGCTTTTCTTTAAAATTAGTTTTAATCCTTAATCCATAGTTCAAGTAGATTTCTTCCAATCGCAATTTTGTCTGTTAAGGTAAAATCATAACTATCATCGCCATTTAATACTGCTTTTATATCATCTTTATGTATCCATTTGGCATCTGCTATTTCATGGGAATCAAGTTTTAATTCTTGAGATTTAGCTCGTACATGCATACCAACCATCAAAGTTGAAGGAAAAGGCCATGGTTGAGACAACATATAATCCACCTCAAGTCCAATGACACCAGCTTCTTCAAACAGTTCACGCCTAGATGCATCTTCTAGTGTCTCTCCTGATTCTACATAACCAGCCAGGCAAGAATATCTTCCTTCTTTGAAGTTGACCCCTCGCCCAACCAAGCAATACTCACCATAAGTAACTAGCATAATCACAACACTGTCTGTTCTTGGAAAATGCTCCCTTTTACAAGAAACACAATCTCTTCTCCAACCTGCTTGCGTAATAGTTGTATTTGCCCCACAAAAAGAGCAAAACTTATGTGAGCTATGCCAATTTAAAACAGCATTTGATTGAGCAAGTATGCCAAACAAACTTTCACTCATAAAGTCAAGTTTTACAAACTCCCGTAAAGATATGAATGAAAGTTCTGCTGATACATTTTCATCAATACTTATTGCAAAATAAGTAATACCTTCATAAGCTCCAAGCAGAACTACCTCAGCACTGTATATGTGATAATAACTTAGTTCTTCAGTAGTATACATACATTGATTCTTTTTTTCATTTACAAGAATTTTATCATTGTTAAACAACAGGAATTGAGTTGTATCTAGTTTTTTTAGTTTTTCTACTTCTTTCTCATCTCTTCTTATTTGGTCTAATCTATCTAATGGGTTTTGACTAAAAAATGGATATATTCTTTTCATTAAATTTCCTTAAATTGTTTCATGTAATTTTTCTTAACCTCATCATCACAATATTTTATAGAATTCTTCAAACTCTCAAGAGAAAAGTATTTTAAGTTTTTATCTACAAAATCAAAGACAAAGTTTTTATCTAGCTTATATATATCATGAAGAATCCATCCAACTGAAGTTTTACCAAATCGTTCACTTCTTTGGATAAGTGTTTCACAATTCTTTCGTATATGATTATAATACACAGGAGTATCTGTAAGGCCTATAAAAGCAACAACAGATGCTCTGGCATTCCATAAGTACTCTTCGTCTCTCCACAGGGATATTTGAAGCGCTGCGTCGTTACCGTAGAGTTTTATAGTAGGACTTAGTACTCTAACGCAAAACCAATCACATATATTCCAATCATATATGAGCTTTTCATCAAAGATAGTTTTGTACTGCGCTAACATATACTCTAAAGGCATTTTATCATACAAATAATTTTGAAACAAAAGTATGCCTGCCAGTTTGTCTTCTGCTAATTCGCATCTTAAAAGCTCTACTGCTATACTTATTTGTTCTTCATAGGACAATTCTACGAAGTGTTCTTTATACCAAGTTTTTTGAAGAGCTCTAATTTGAGGAATTCCCACACCTCTAAAAGGTATCACATGTCGCATATACTTTTCCCACCAAAGTTTTTTCTTTTCAATGGCGATTTCTTGCATAGATGCTTGTAGTGTATTAATTATAAAAGTTATTGATTGTTTTGTCATATGCGCTCATATATAATAGTTATTATCTTATAGGGTTTATTATATCTTCTTTTGTTTTTATTCTAATTAGGCAGTTTACTCATATCTTCACGTAAGGCATTTCTTGAAGCTTTATCGACTAAGGTAAAAAGTTTATCTATTTCATCTTTCTGGTCTTTAACCTTATGTCCCTTTACTTTAATAAACTCACAAGACAGACTATCTATAGTTTTGTAAAATTCTTTGTAGAGTTCATGATTTTTTATAAGTTTATTCTTTCCAGTATAATAATCATTACTTTCAAACCTAGTTGTTCTACCTTCAAGGGTGAGTATATTTTGGCAGTCTGTATATATCACTACATGGTATTTTTGAACGATCTCATCTTTAAGTGCCCAGAGTAGAGTTTCTAACTCTAGCTTAGTAGAAGAAGTATTGATAAATCTTTTTGTATGTATCTTAGGTATTACACTACTTGATGAGAGCTCTTCACCAAGTAATATAAAGTAAGCACCGAAACCTATTTTTTTTTGAGGGTTGACACTTCCATCTGTGAATAAGTATATGGTAGTATTGATTCTTTCTGTATTGCTCATATGTATTTAGTCCTATATTAAGCTATTATATTTAATATTTATTCATAATAAGCTGTGAGAACCGAATTCTATCGTAATTTATTTAAACAGTGCACTATCCCACATAAACCAAAGTCCCACACAAAATAGACTCAAACTAAAAAGTATGGCTTGGAGTTTTTGATTTGTTTTATTACCAAAGGCTTTAGCTATAAATGAACTTGAAGAGATCCAAAGCAAGTGTGCACATAAATTTAACACCGTTAACATGAGTATTAGTAATATAACTGTTGTTTCTTTTCCTAAAGATGGTAAGGCTGTAGAAAACAATGAAAACATCAAGATAAGTAACATCCAGCCTTTCACATTAAAAAACTGTATCATAATCCCATCTGTAAAGCCCAATCTTTTTGCTTTTTTGATTTCATTTTTAAGTACAGGTTTTAAAAAGCTATAAGCCAAATAAAATAGATACGAAGCACCAAGAAGTTGAAGGACATTTAGTATATTTGGGTTTCCTTCTATTAAAGTCCCTAACCCAAAACCAATTACTACTGATTTAATAAAAAATACAAACTCAACACCCAACATAAGAGGTATTGACTTTCTTATTCCAAAACTAGCTCCTGAAGCTGCAAATACAATATTTGCAGGACCTGGACTAGAAACCAGTGGGAACATTACTGCAAACCAAGATAAGATAAAAGCATATGTCATAATATAATCCTTTTTTATGACATATTAGTTTATTTCATTTTTTTTGTCTTGTATAAAATTGCATAGGCTACTTTAAGTATATGTCTTATATTACTTATTTTTGAATGGAAGCTGTTATAAGCCCAGCACCAATTAATAACCCTCCACTGGTTTTATTAAATATGTTTTGTGCTTTTTTACTTTTCACTTTGGCACTTAAATAACTAGAGAATATTGAGTAACACGAGTTAGTAGATAAAGCAACTCCCATAAAGGTAAGTGCTAAGATTAGCATTTGAGGTAGAAGTGCAGAATTTATATCTAAAAACAAGGGAAAAAAAGCAGTAAAAAAGATAATTCCTTTTGGATTTAAAGCAGTTACAAGTAAAGCATCACCATAGACTTTTCTTTTTTTAAGGGGTAAGGTAGGTAGTTCACCCTCTTGTGGTACAGAAGAATCAGATCTCCATGCTTTAATACCCAAATAGATTAAATAAAATGCACCTGCAAACTTTAACAAGGTAAACATATACATTGAAGTAGCCAATATGGCACTAAGGCCTATAAAAGACAGTCCCATCAATATGATATCTCCTGTTAAAGCGCCAAATACCATAGGGACAACTGATGCTTTCCCATGTTTTAGTGAGTGTCCTATTACAAAGAAGACAGTAGGACCTGGTGTTACACACAATACTAAAGAGGCCAATACAAATGAAAACCATATCTCAATACTCATAGTTATCCTTTTATAAAAGAGTTGGCTAATCATATTTAAAATACAGCATTAAGTCAAAACGTTTATTCTAATTAGATATACTGTTTATAAAATGACTTTTAATATTATTACACCACTTTTTTACCACAATATTACATTACAATAAGTGATATTGTCAAAGGAGATTTATGTCTATTCAAAAAATAGTCAGGTTAACCTTAATCCTCATTGCCTTTTTACTTACCTTAATATTTGTAGCCAATTATCTTGCTTTAAAAAAAATAGAAGAAAATAATAACAACAGATATGATATCTCTAGAATTGTTTTTTTACAAGATGTTATGAGTTCATTAATATCAGACACCTTAATAGCATCTACTTTCAATGATTTAGATTTAATAAAACTAAAATTTGAACGAGAAGAAAACAAATTTGAAATCATAAATCTGCTTCTCAATCAAAGAGACAATAGTTTGAATTTTTTGTTTGATAAAAATATATTTAATCATGATTTAATCAAAGAAGACTTGGAGTCTTTGTTGATTAATAAACATACGATATTACGTAACTTTGAAAAAATGCACACCTTACAAACAAAAAAGCTATCTGTAAATAAAAGCTCAGAAGAAAACTATATCAAAGAGAAAGAGATTCGTCAAAAAATCGATAATATGTTAACAAAAAACGATAATATGTCATGGACTAAAAGTTTTGCAGACATCAAATACTATAGCAAAGAAGCTCTATTCCAATATCAAGATGAAGAACATTTAAATTTGTGGCTAACTTCTGCAAAACAATTGGAAGAAGAGACGGACTTCAAAATATTAGGCGAGTACGTTAAACTCATAAAAATATTTACAGTTGATACCCTTAAAATAAAAGAAATAAAAACAAACGAAAGTATTTTATTTTCTAAACTTAGTTCCGTTCGCTTACAAAATCAAAACCTTAATATCAGAATCAATAATAACATAGAAAAACTCACAAGAAAACTCACGAAAACCATAGATACATTTTTATTTGGTCTGATATTTTTTGTAGTTGCGATTATGGCATTAGTGAGTTTTAAAGTCCATGTTACAGTAAGGTCATCAGTGGATGAAATAAAAGGAAAGATATCAACTGAGATAGACAAAAACAGACAAAAAGATGAAGCCCTAGCCCAACAATCAAAGCTTGCAGCTATGGGTGAGATGATGGGAAATATTGCCCATCAATGGAGACAACCCTTAAATGCACTAGCTGCAAATATACAAATGATCGACATGGATTATGAAGATGAACTCATAGATGAAGAATATTGCCAAACTTTCATCAGTGAAAACATGGTTTTTATAAACTTTATGTCAACTACAATAAATGATTTTAGAGATTTTTTTAAATCAGACAAGCAACGTGACAAATTTAGAATAATAGAAACTATTAGAAAACCCATCAATATTTTAAAACCACAACTAAAAGAATTAGATATAAAAATTAGCATTGAAGGGGATGACTTTACCATCATTTCTTTACAAAGTGAATTTCAACAAGTTATTTTAAATATTATCAATAATGCAAAAGAGGCAATACAATCAAACAATATTGAAAATGGATATATCAAAATTAAAACAAAAGTATTTGATGCAACAGGAGTGATTACCATTGAAGACAATGCAAAAGGTATTCCAGAAGATGTAATGAGTAGAATTTTTGAACCTTATTATACAACTAAGGAACAAGGTAAAGGTACAGGTATTGGCTTGTATATATCAAACGAAATTATTGCAAAACATATGAAAAGTAAAATCGATGTATACAATACAGATGTGGGTGCAAAATTTGAAATCAAGCTTAATCTAATAGAGTTAAGTTCATATGAAATTGTTCATTCCCCAATTGATCATTCTGAAATATAATTATCTCCCAGTATTTTTGTCAACTCATTACTGTCTCGAAGATTTCCCAATAAGTTATTAAACTGATTTATAAACTCATCACTTACACCTTTGCATACCAATCTATCAGGATGAACAGCAAGTGGGCTTAAAGTCTCATGAGGGAAAGGCTCTATTCTAACATTTCTGAAAGCAAAATATGCATCTGGTACATAAGCTACAAAAGCATCAATACGATTTGTTAAAGTTAAAAAAATGTTCTTTTCAATGGTATTTACAGTATGAGTATTTAACTTGCTCTTTTCAAAACTTTTTCCATAAGGCATTCCTTTTCTAATCCCTACTTCTTTATTTTTTAAATCTTTGAGTTTAAAAATGGGATCTTCACCTTTACTTACAAATATATATATTTTTGCAGTGTTCATGGCATCCGTTTGAACTGTTTTATTTGAGAAATCATAAAATTCAGGATTTTTATTTGCAGGGCTTAAACAGCAGTTATCACATGAGTCAAATAACTTTTCAGCGCGAGTGGGAGGATATACATTTAAACTGGCCAATCTTTTTCGTACAACAGTTTGGTTGACTACTTTATCATACACACCTTGTCCATCATGTTGATGTAAACCTGGGATTTCAAGCCCAATAATATTAACTTCAGCAAAAAGAAAAGTATTTAGTAAAATAAAAAATAAAACACAAAACACTTTCATATACGACCTTCATACTCTCTAGAGTTCAAAAACTATACTATTTTATTGAGTTAAAGTTTTATAACTTGTTAAGTTATAATTTACATAGCACTTTTAAGTTTATTTTGAGTTTACATTCTTTTTTTTGTTTTATTTGTTGCAATCGCTTCAAAGGGATTTTCAGGCCAATAATGCCTTTTATATTTTCCTCTTAATTCTTTTCGAACTTCCTCATAAGAATTTTCCCAAAAACTTTTTAAATCATAAGTAATTTGTATGGGTCTTGAAGCTGGACTTAATAGATGTATTTGCAAGGGTACTTTTCCCTTACATATTATTGGAGTTTTATCTAAACCAAACATTTCTTGTAGCCGTACAGCCAATATTGCTACTTCACAATTTGAATAATCAATCTTAATATTTGAACCACTTGGAACTTTAATATGTGAGGGGACTACTTCATCCAATAGTTTTTGTTTTTCCCAAGGCACTAGGGATAATAGAATAGAATAAATATCTAAAGCCTCCAAAGCTTTAATACTCATGATATTTTCAAGATAAGGCTCTAACCATAGTTCTAGGTTATCTAATAAACACTCTTGGCTAAAATTTTCAAAACCAAATTCTAAATCCTCGTTAATCAAAGTAGCTCTTTGCATCATAAAGTTAACTCTACTTTGTAATTCTAAAGCTTTTTTACTCCATGTAAGTAGCCCTAAGCCCTCTTTTCTAAGTAAAGATAGAAGTAGTGGCTTCATATTACTTTCTTTATTTAAACCTGTAGGGTTAGAAAACAGTTCCAAATCTAGAAAAAAAGTTTGAACACGAACATCTAGTTTATTGTTTATTTTGTTATAGGTAATAGACTCTTTTTGTTTTAAAAAGGATGAAAAATATTCAGTAATTGAATCAAAATTTATAGCAATTGAAGATTGAATATACGAATTTGTTTTTTGTGCATTTAAGGTAGGTACCACTAAAAACTCTTCATTAAACAGAACATCTTCATTATGCAAGATTGCACCTTTCCCATTACTTAGCTTATATTTATTGTCATTTTTGACTCTTATTTTTGCAAGTCTGTCTGGATAAGCAAATAACATTAAAACAGCAATCATTTCTTTATCAAGGTCTCTACGTTCTTTTTTAACAGTGATATTTTTAATCTTTTTTAATTTGTGATAAAAGAAATCTGCTTGTTTGATAATCTCTTTAGCTCTGTGTTTATGTATATAGGAGTTGTCAAAATCCCGATCAATCAAATGAATAAAGCGGGTTAAAATATCACTGTTTCTAGAGACATTTTTATAAATATCTTTCTCACTTAGCAGTGAGGCCAATAAACAAGCCTCATGGGCATATCCCAAATCATTTGCTCTTAAAATCATATATGAGAACCTTGGATGAAGCCCTAAAAATAAGGCATCTTTTCCAAACTGCGTTATTTCATATAATTCATCTAACATAAAAAGCTCTTTTAAAACTTCTTTTGTTTTATCAATCACTGCCTCATCAGGTATATCTAACCATTTTAGCTCATCAAATTCTTTTACTCCCCATAAGGCCAAATCCAAAATAAGTGAAGATAAATCTGTT